>Ga0207139_1011_pt1 | contig 49803 bp, 46 predicted proteins | sample Alteio_BWMinHeat_7_FD_153585 | JGI IMG/M metagenome (GOLD analysis project Ga0207139, IMG submission 153585) | Enriched cells from forest soil in Barre Woods Harvard Forest LTER site, Petersham, Massachusetts, United States -... | ecosystem: Environmental > Terrestrial > Soil > Temperate forest >... | reverse complement strand
GCTAAATGAGAATTAAACACAAAGGCACAAAGACACGCAGTCACTAAGAGTTGAAATCGACCTGAGAATAGGTTCAGAGCTAAGCTTTGCGTCTTTGCGCCTCTGCGTTGAATTTATCTCTTGAGAAGGGGGTTTTGGCGCGTTTGAGGGGGATGTGGAGGACGCGCCCCTTTTTGACGGGGTTGTCCAATTTAAAGCGGCTTAAGTTGGCCTGAGGCGAGACTCCGGCGAGGGTGAGAGCCTCTTGCAGGGGCATGTCTGAGGGGATTCTGTAGATTCCAGGATAGGCAACAGCCCCTTTGATGACGATTTCATGATGGTCGTGAGGTTGGGGAAAAGGAGAGGCTGTAGTCGAATCCGAAAAATGGGTGACGAGGGAAAGGGTGAAGATGGAGCTAATGAGGACAGCGACTGCTATCCATTCGTGGACTTTGAGGGAGGCCGTATGTGCAGATTGCAACATAAAGAAAAAGGCTGGCCCAGGATGGGCCAGCCATTGAACTAATCAACCTTTTTAAGGGCAACGGCATAACCCATCGCATCGACAACGGCGCCAGCAGCAACCATTCCAAGAGCAAGCTCCTTGGAAACATTACCCTGAACCGTCAGTCTCGTTCCAAAAAGCACCACAGCGAATTTGGCTATCTTCGTATAAAGTTCCAATCCCTCAGCACTCTTGTTAAAAGCATCTAATGCTTGCATGCTCGTCATGATGGACGCGACAACGCCCGTCAGAACCTTGAACGTCGGGATTGTGCCGATCTGATGTTTCAAAAGATCGAGTTTATAGAAACCCAAAGAGTCGCCAAAGGCGAGCACGGTGAGAGATTTCAGCGTAAATAGAGCCACTGTCCCTACAGTTGAAACGATATTTTTGGCGCTCAGACAGGCGTAACCGCTCTTTCCAAGATCTAAGGTCTTCTTCGCTGCACCACCAATCACGACGTTTTCCATCAGCTTCTCAGCATTTTGAGCCTGCTCAGCTAAAGACACCCAAGCATCAGAAACGGAACCGTTGTAAGCAGCAGCGAGTAGAGCAACTTTATGAGTCAGCTTCATGAGCTTCTCTTTGGCATCCCAACTGCTCATGCCATCCCAACCACCCTCGGAAATTTGAACCCACTTGTAAATCTTACTTAAGCAATCGCCTAAGAGATCTCGAGTTGGATCTTGAGCGGGGTCTCTCGCAATGTTTGGGAGTGACTGCTTCAACACGGCAGAGTATACCTTGAAGCCCAAGCAGGCAACGCTCATTGCCCCTAAAACGGGCACGCTCTTTTCACCCTTGGCAACAAATGAGGCTAAAGCAAAGTCAGCTGTGTACGATATGGCTTCCCACTTAGCGCTTTGAGCCTTATTATGAAACTCATCAATTTGCGCAGCAAAATGCTGCTGACGATCAGGGTTATTCGTGTGCAAAGCCTTCTCGAGTGCGATATATTTCTCCCATCTATCAAAGGCATCGGCAGCAAACAGGCCGTTGACGAGCAGAGAAGTACGGGACACAACAGCGAGGAATGCAGCTTGCGGAGTGATGCCATAAAAGCTCACTTTGTTAAGCAGTTCCGTTGCTCTTGAGAAATTGACTCCATAACCACTAAGGAAATCCACTCCAGTTTTGAGGTCGGAAGCTAAAACGACGCCGCATCCCAGCTTAAAGAATGGGGTTTTGCCAGCGTAAGAGCCGTTGAAAATCTTTACAACAGGAGAAAAACTAAGCAGTTTAGCACAGTTTTCCAAGCGTTGGAAAATGTCCTCTGTCGAGCCCGTATAATTCTTAGCAACTTTAAAAAAATCAGGCTTGTTTAAACCCCATTCGACAAAATCGAAGACGTGCTTATGGAGCAATCCAATCGCATAGCGATAGTCATCTGAATTGTTCCTGATCGCTTCATATGCATTGATTGCTGAATGAGCTCCGGTTACTAACATACCCATAAAACACCTCCAAATTGATCATTAATAAAGACAAAGAGTGTAAAGATACCATTAAGAAGCTTATCTGTCCAGTGGCTTTTTCTTCATGACCGCCCCGTAGAAGCCATCCATGCCCCCTTCGACGAGGGGAGACTTGAACTCGTGGACTAGTGTCAACGAGTAGGTTTTGAGGAAGTGGGCCACTTGTTCTTCGTTTTCCTCTTTGAGCAAGCTACAGGTTGCATAAACGATCTGCCCCTCGGGGTGAAGATAGCTGAGAGCCTTCTCAAAAATCACCCGCTGTTGCCCCACAAGGCGGGTCAACATCTCTTCGCTGTATTTCCATTTCATATCGGGATTGCGGCGCAAGGTTCCAGTGCCAGAGCAAGGTGCATCGACCAATACCCAATTCATTTTCTTTTTCAACCCTTTAAGCTTTTTCTCATCGGTGGAGTCGACCCCTTGAGCATTTTGAATCCCGGCGCGTTTGAGCCGTTTGCGCGCCTCTAAAAGAACGGATTTCCGAATGTCGTGGAGGTAAATTTGCCCCTTTCCTTCCATCTGAGGGGCAAAAGCGAGTGCCTTGCCTCCAGAACCAGAACAAAAATCGAAAACCAACTGCCCAGGCTTGGCATCGACCAGCACTGCGATCAACTGGCTCCCCTCGTCTTGTACCTCAAAAAATCCTGCGGTAAATTCGGGGAAGGCAAAAAAATTCTCCCGTTTTTTAAAGATAATAGCTTGGGGAGCTGAATCGCTCGGAACAACAGAATAACGCTCTTTCCACAGGTTGAGCAAGGCGTCGCGAGAAGTTTTGAGGGTATTGACCCGAACGGCAAGTGGAGCTCCCCCATTGCAGACGCGGCAAATCTCTTTCCCCTTCTCCAACCCATACGAACGGACAATCGCCTCAAAAAGAGCGGGCGGAAAACTGGCCCGTACGTGATCTGGAAGACTCATATCTTGCTGCGCTTTAGGAAAACGGTCGCTTGCAAAAAGTTCAAGCCGCTTTTCCCAGGTTTGAACCTCTCCACACAAGAAGTCTAAAAGCCCTTTCCACCGGACCATCCCATAAACGGTTTCTGCAATGAAAGCGCGGTCTTTCGATCCAATTGCCTTATGCTCTCTGAAATAATTCCTTAAGACAAGATCCATCGGAGCGTTTTGGTTGTCATACAACTCGAAAATTTGCAAGAGATGGTGATGGCGAAATGGTTTGTTATCCATAGGCTGATCATAGTAAACGATTTAGTCATTCTAATCTATCAAAAAGGGCTCGATGCGGGGGTTTCCATAAAATCAGGCTTAGGATATAAACATAACTTCACTTAAAAAGGAGATTCACAATGAAATTTATCAATGCTTTGGTGTTATTTGTAGCGCGTGTTTGTATTGCTGCGGTGTTCATTTGGGGGGCATCGGGGAAGGTGTTTGCGTACGATATGAATGTCCAATACATGGCTTCTAAGGGGTTCACGATGATCCCCTTCTTCCTGGTCAGCGCTGCGATCGTTGAGTTTTTGGGAGGTTTGTCTTTGATTTTCGGGTACAAATCCCGTTTAGGAGCCCTGATCCTGTTGCTTTTTTTGATCCCAACGACGATCATTTTCCACGACTTTTGGAATCTCGAAGCCGCAAAGCAGCTGCCTGAGCAAGTGAACTTCATGAAGAACTTGGCGATCTTTGGTGGTTTGCTCTACGTGCTCGTCTTCGGAACAGGTTGCTGCAACGACAAAAAAGACGAAGTTAGCGCAAAATAAGCGATCCACGCGTAGAATAAAACGAGTTCAACGCAGAGGCGGGGAGACGCAACAGTTGCTCTCTCGCCTCTTTGCGCCTTTGCGTCTTTGCGTTGAATCGTAGAGCACCGAAAATAAACGCAAAGGCGCAAAGACGCAAAGAAAAACACGTCATGGGTAATCGCAACGCGCTTCTTCTTTTTTTCTCTAGCCTGCTCATTGTTGCGTTTGGGCAACCGGCGCTACTTCCAACATTAGGGCTAGTATCAGCTACAATTGGGTTTGCGCTTATTTTTTACCTTTTGCTGCAGTATGAATCCGCACGGAAGCGCTTCTTCATCGGAACTGTCTGGTTTACTCTCGTGCAACTGGTGCAGCTGTACTGGTTCACCTCTCATCCTTATTCCTATATTTACTTACCCTATTTTCTCCTCTCCTTAGGTGCTGGAGCCCAATTTGGGATCTTGGCCCTCTTTGTCACACGTGAGCGGTTGAAACATTTAATCACGTGTTTTTTTCTGGCAGGGCTTTGGACGCTGATGGAGTGGTCGCGCCTCTTTGTGCTCTCGGGATTTTCGTGGAATCCCGTTGGACTGACGCTTGCCAGCAGTGAGTATGCACGGCAACTCGCCTCTGTCGGAGGGGTATTTGGGCTCTCCTTTTGGGTGATTTTAACCAATGCCGTTGGGGTCAGAGCCTACTTGCTCCGCGCCTTCCCCTCTTTGTGGATTGCCTTGTCTCTCGTTCCCTATCTCTTTGGGGTCTTCCATATCGCCGGCCACTCCCATTTTTCTTTTGGCAAACACACAGAGAAACAAGAGTTTCATGCCCTCTTGGTTCAAACAGCTTTTCCAACTGAAGAATCTGGCCCTCGGTTACTGCCAGAGCAACTCATCAGCTCTGTCATAGAGCAATGGCACCACATCGTCAAAACGATTCAACCGTTTCAGAACAAAAAACTCGACCTGATCGTCCTTCCCGAATTTGTCGTCCCCTTTGGAACTTATCCGTACGCCTTCCCCGCTTCAACGGCTGTGGAGACGTTGTTAGACGCATTTGGGCCTGTTGCACAAAAGAAGCTCCCCCCTTTGAATTACCCTTACGCCATCCTTGCGACAACAAAGCGGGGACAAAGAATAATGGTCAACAACGCCTTTTGGGCACAAGCCATTGCCAATCTCTTCGAAACTCCTTTGCTCGTCGGCCTTGAAGATGCAGAGGACGTCAATGGCAAACGGCACTACTTCAGCTCGGCAATGCTCTTTCAACCGCAAACGGGAAAAGAAGAAGCCGACATCAAAGACCCTCAAAGGTATGAAAAACGGGTGCTCGTTCCCATGGGGGAATACATCCCCTTCACCTTTTGTCAACAACTGGCCGCACAGTATGGCGTGATGAGTTCTTTCACCTGTGGTTCGTCGGCGAAAATCATGCACGCTCAAGGGATCCCCTTCTCCCCATCGATCTGCTACGAAGAAACCTTCGGCAATCTGACACGAGAAGGAAGAAAAAAGGGCGCAGAGATGATTGTCAACATCACGAGCGACGCTTGGTACCCCAATTCCACACTTCCCCTCCAACACTTAGAGCACGCCCGCTTGCGCACTGTAGAAAGTGGCGTTCCCCTCATTCGCGCCTGCAACAATGGGATTACCGGTGGGATCGACAGCTTTGGCAGGACCTTGAGCCTCTTAGGCGGCTCTCACCCCGAAGAGGTGGAATGGACCCGCGCTGGCCTGCTCGTCACGGTCCCCCTCACCACATACTGGACGCTCTACTCACAGCTAGGTGACGCCCTGATCGTCGGCATCAGCCTCCTGTGCGTTTTCTTAGGGCTCTTTACCAGAAGGATAGTCATTGAAACCTAAAGGCGATTGTGTTAAATTTGGGAAGTTATGGATGTAGCAACAATGACAAAGCGCAAGCAGCGCACACTGAAAGGGGAAGCGGCATTTACCGGCCTTGGTTTGCATACCGGTGAGAAGGTTGCGCTCCGCTTTTTGCCCGCCAAAGAGGGAACCGGCATCATCTTTAAACGGATAGATATCGCCGGCGAACCGATCGTTCCCGCTACGGTGGAATACGTCTCTTCCAATGCACGCAATACGACGTTAGGGATTGCCGACATCAAGATCCACACAGTTGAACACGTCATGGCAGCCTTGAAAGCCTACCAGATTGATAACGTCTGCATTGAGCTGGATGGGATTGAACCGCCGGTGGGTAACGGCAGCTCAGATGTGTTTGTCGAAATGATCGAGCAGGCCGGCTCCGTGGAACAAAAAGAAACGATTCCCGTATTTACACTCCACTCCCCTGTTTACTGGAGCGAAGGGGATATCCATATCGTTGCCTTGCCCTGCGATCGCTACAAAATCAGCTACACGCTCGACTACCCACAAACCAAGCTAATCAAAAGCCAATACTTCTCTATCGATATCTCTGCCGACTCATTTAAACGCGAGATCGCCCCTTGCCGCACGTTTTCGTTGTACGAAGAAGTTTCGATGCTGATCGATCGGGGATTGATTAAAGGAGCCAGTTTAGACAATGCCGTCGTGATCAAAGATGACACCATTTTAAGCAAGGGCGGCCTCTTCTTCCAAGATGAAATGGTGCGCCATAAAATCCTCGACATGATCGGCGATTTGGCATTAGTCGGCTACGATTTCAAAGCTCACATCATCGCGATCCGCGCGGGACATGCGTCGAATGTGGCTTTTGCGCGCAAACTATTTAACCATCTGATGACGGAGAATGTGCATGCCTGCTAGTGAATCCACGCAACACAAAATTTTAGATGTGAAAGAGGTCATCAAAATCTTGCCCCATCGCTACCCGTTTTTGCTCGTCGACAAAGTGTTGGATGTCGACCTGGAGAATGGCAATATCACCGCTCAAAAATGTGTAACAATCAATGAAGCCTTTTTCCAAGGCCATTTCCCCGGCGCCCCCATCATGCCAGGTGTGTTGATCCTCGAAGCATTGGCTCAAGCAGGCGGTGTCCTCCTCCATCTCAAAGGGAACGTCGATAAGATTGCTGTGCTGCTCAATGTCAATAACGCCAAGTTCCGGCAGCCTGTTCGCCCCGGCGACGTACTCACGCTGCATTGTCAAGGAATTTTGTTCACCTCAAAAGGGGGAAGGGTCAAGGCAGAAGCACGTGTGAATGACAAAATAGCAGTAGAAGCAGAAATCGGTTTTGCCCTGGTTGACAAGAGTTTAATATAATATTCAATATCATTAAAACAAGTAGTAGGCACATGAAACAGTCTCACATTCATCCCACAGCAATTGTAGAACCTGGCGCTAAAATCGGCAATAACGTGACGATCGAGCCGTACGCCATCGTCAAATCGACGGTAACTTTGGAAGACGATGTCGTGATCAAATCGCACGCCTACTTGGATGGGTACACTACCGTTGGACAGGGAACCGTTATCTACCCTTCCGCAAGCATCGGAACGCGCACACAAGATTTGAAGTACAACAACGAAAAGACCTTCGTCAAAATCGGGAAACATTGCCAAATCCGCGAGTTCGTTACCATCAACTCTTCATGTGGAGAAAATACCACCGTCTCAGTTGGCGATCATTGCCTCATCATGGCGTATTGCCACGTCGCCCACAACTGCACCGTCGGTAACCACGTGATCATGAGCAACTGTGCCACATTAGCCGGACACGTCATTGTAGAAGATTGCGCCATCATCGGCGGCTGCACACCAATCCACCAGTTTGTCCGGATTGGTCGATACGCCATGGTGGGTGGCATGAGCCGCGTGACCCACGACATCTCGCCCTACACGATCGGCGCGGGGATTCCTTTCAAATTTGGCGGTCTCAACATCATTGGGCTAAAACGGCATGGGTTTTCCTTACACGTGAGAAAAGAGCTTGCAAAGGTGTTTAAACTGCTCTACCGCTCTCAGCTCAGCTATGCAGAAGCGCTCAGGCGGATCGAAACGGATGTGGAACAAATCCCAGAAGTGATCCATTGGCTTAATTTCTGCCGCGAAACAAAGCGTGGACTGATGGGCTTGACTGCTGTCGAAGAGGAAAAAGAAAACGCCCAGGTGGAAGAAGAGGACGAGTGCCTCGCCTCACAAAAGTAGAAGTGCCTGATGAAAGTTGTCTATTTTGGAACGCCACAGTTTGCAGCCACGGTGTTACACTATCTTCTCGACAACGCAGTGAATGTGGTTGCAGTCATCACCAAACCCGACAAGCCGCAAGGGCGCTCCCAACAGCTGATCCCCACCCCCGTTAAGCAGGTCGCATTAGCCCACCACTTGCCGCTTTATCAACCCCCAATTGTGTCCGATCTCCCCTTTGCTCCGACTCTTGCTCAATATGAAGCCGATCTTTTTGTCGTCGTCGCTTATGGAGAAATCATCAAGCAACACCTCCTCGATATGCCAAAAGCGGCTTGCATCAATGTCCATGGCAGTCTGCTTCCCAAATACCGCGGAGCCGCCCCCATCCAACGGTGCCTGATCAATGGAGATGCTCAAACTGGCATCACGATCATGCACATGGTCAAAAAGATGGATGCAGGCCCCATGATTGCGCAACAAGCCATCCCCTTAGACGAAACGATCACCTATGGGGAGCTCGAACCCAAATTGTGCGAGATTGGCAAAGTGCTCCTTCTCCAAACGATCCGAGAGTTTGAGCAAAAACCTCCAGGAACACGCTTAAAAGAGGTTGAACAAGACCCCTCCGAAGTCACCTATGCCCCCAAAATCGAGCTAGAAGAGTGCCAAATCGATTGGCACAAACCCGCTCAAACAATCCACAATTTAGTGAGAGGCGTCTCCCCCTCCCCCGGAGCCTGGTGCTACCTCCCCATCAAAGGGCAACAAAAACGGCTGCGCGTCCTGCGCTCACTCCCGCTTATTTCTCACGAAACCGCCACCCCCGGCACCCTCTTAAAATGGGACCAATCGGGCATTGTGATCGCCTGCGGCACCGGCGCCCTGCAGATCACAGAGCTCCAGCTCGAAGGAAAAAAGGCCATGACCGTCGAGGAATTCGTTAGAGGGCTCCCAAAGAGCCCTGTCCCTTAAATTCGTAGCCTTTTAATCCCAAAATCGCTTATCATGAGAGCCATGAAAACAGCACGATACCTTGTAGCAGCTTTACTCGTTGGAATTGTCCCAGGGCTTTGCGCAGCGCCGCAGGCGTCTCTTTTGGGACCGGAGCCGGAGCAGCACATTGCGGTGAACAACAAAATCTTAGCCAAAGTGAATGGGAACGCCATCTCGATCATGGACGTGATGAAAAAGATGGACATGCTCTTTTTCAAGCAATTTCCTCAATACGCATCCTCTTCACAAGCACGCTACCAATTTTATATGGCCAACTGGAAGCACGTCTTGAACGAGCTCATCGACAAAGAGCTCATCTTAGCCGATGCGGCCGAAATGAAAATCACCGTCACTCAAGGCGATGTCAGGCAAGAAGTGGAAGCGCTTTTTGGCCCCAATATCATCATCAACCTCGACAAAGCGGGTTTGACGTTAGCCGAAGCATCGAAAATGGTCGAAGCCGACATCACCCTACGACGGATGATGTTCTTCCGCGTCCATGGTAAGGCACTCAACCAAATTACCCCTCAAGTCGTGCGCAAATACTACGACGAAGTTGCCAAAGACCACATCCGCGACAACGAATGGATCTACAGTTTTGTCACCATCCGCGATAAAAATGCCGAAAAAGCGGCTGAAAAAGCAAATGAAGCGTACCGTTTGCTCGTCGAACAGAAAATCTCTTTGGAAGAGTTAGCGGCAAAAATGTCGCCACAAGCCGGAGTGATCGATGCTTCTGCTGTGACCGTTTCCGAAGAGTTACATACCAAGGAAAAGGACCTTTCTGAATCGTTTAGAACCATCGTTTCGAATCTGCAGCCCAACAGCTTCACAGCACCGATCGCCCAAAAAAGCCGAAACGGCAGCGGCGCTCTTTTCCGCATCTTTTACCTGAACAAAATGATCCCAGGAGGAGCCGTTCCCTTTACTGAACTCGAAGGGAAGATCAAAGGGATGTTGTTAGACAAAGCAGTTGGGAAAGAATCTGATGCCTACCTCAAGCGCTTGCGACAACACTTTGATGTGCAAGAAGGGCAACTCAAAGAGATCCTCTCGTCTGATTTCCAACCGTTTTCTCTCCAGTAATCCTAGAAATGCCCATCTATCAGCCATCTGAGCTCCACCAATTTTTGAAGGAACAAGGGCTCTCTCCGCGCAAAGGGCTTTCCCAAAATTTTCTGATTGATGGGAATATTTTAAGAAAAATCGTGGCATCAGCCCATGTAGAAGCCGATGATTGGGTCGTCGAAATCGGCCCTGGACCCGGCGCTCTTACTGAACAACTCCTCAACACCGGCGCCCATGTGATCGCTATCGAAAAAGATAGCGGCATGGCGAAGACTCTTTCGAGGCTTCAACAAGATGACAGACTTGCAATCTTTTGCGATGACATCATGCAATTTCCCCTTGAGGAAACATTGAAGGCCCATCTTCCCGTTGGGAAAAAAGCGAAATTGATTGCGAATCTCCCCTACCACCTAACGACTCCCATCCTGATCCAATTTGTCAGACAATCAAACCGCTTTTCCTCTTTAACTGTCATGGTGCAAGACGAAGTCGCCAGACGGTTCACTGCAAAACCTAAAACGAGCGCCTACGGCTCAATTACCGTTTTCTTAAATGTGTACGCAACGGTCAGTTATGCCTTTCGGGTGAGCCGCAATTGCTTCTACCCGCAACCGAATGTCGATTCGGCGATCGTGACATTCCAACTCCACCCACCGCACCAACTAGAAGATCCAGACGATTTTTTCAAAATCACCCGTAGAGCATTTGAACAGAGACGCAAAATGATGAAAAGATCCTTAAGCGAAATGATCGAACCACAAAAAATAGAAACAGCCTTACAGGCGTGCTCGCTTCCCCCTAACTCGCGGCCAGAAGAGCTCTCTTTAGAACAGTGGCGGGCTTTTTATCATGAAATTAAGAAAATCTAGCTAAACGTTTTTTCCTAAAGACAAATAGGAGGACTGCAGCCGCAAGGGCTCCAACCACGCCTGCTTTACCCCAGGAGAGCTGCGAAAACCATTTCTCGAAAAACTGTGTAGTGCGGTATTGGAGCGTGGGAGAAATCTCCTCCCGTGCATAGAGAACGACCCCATGCACAATAGTTCCCTCACTCGTCTGGAGGAGGACTTCACCCACTCGCTGATCTTTCACAACCGGTAAGGCTAAATCTGGATCCCATTGCAGAAAACACTTCACACTTGGTTCTTCTGCAGGATAGTAGGTCAAACTCAACTCTTCTTGAGAATAGGTCTTCAGCGGTTGGTCTCCGCCTGCAATCTCGAGTTGGAATTTCTGCTCCCCTTGTTTTAAGAAGGTGCGTTGCATTTGAGGCTGAGAAAAAGCCGTTTCAAATAACTTGATCGCATCGAGAAACATCTCCTTCCTATCCTTGTTTTTCAAAAGAACGACGATTAAGGTGCGGTCCCCTTCCTTTGCTGCGCCTACAAGCGTACTGCCAGCCAAAGAATACCAACCCGTTTTGATCCCGATCGCTTTTGGATAATAACAAGGGCCTCTCCGCAACAGCCGATTGGTTTGAATCAAGGGAGTTGCTTCTTGCTTGTTTGTCTTCGGTCGGGTGTAGCGAGCTGTCGAAACGATTTCCCTAAAGATGGGGATTTTGAGCCCCTCGCGTGCAATCAGAGCCATGTCGTAAGCCGTTGTCAATTGCTTCGGGTGGTGCAAGCCGTGCGGATTGTAAAATGTCGTTTGGGTGCACCCAATCGACTTCACGTATCCGTTCATTTCTGCAACAAAATCAGGTATGGTCCCGCCCACGTATTTGGCAATGACGTTCGCTGCATCATCTCCCGAAGCCAACATCATGCCGTACATGAGATCTTTCAAAGAGAGCTCTTCTCCGCGTTTGATTCCAATGTGACTGCCATCGGGGATCAAATGGTAAGCCGGCAACGTGTAGTTCGATTTGCGAAACGCGTCTTCAGTGACCGTACCAACTGAATCTTGATCGGCTGTAATCATCACATCCATTTGATCAGAGGCTTTGAGAAGGGAATAAAGGAGCGTAGGAACTTTCGTGATGCTCGCAGGATATTGCGGCAGATAGGCTTCTTTTTCATATAGAATCGCCCCGGTATCTGCATTGATCATAATCGCAGATTCCGCTTGCACTTCTACAGCAAGCTGTTTAGCAACTGCCTGATGCGTGACAAAAAGAAAGAAACACAGGAGATGGGCCTTCACGCCTTTGAATCGAAACATAAAAAAACTCTTTCCTGAGAGATCTTACTCTCGGGAAAGAGTCTATAGCAAGTCCCACAAAAGTTCTAGATCTATTCTCTACTTAGTTGGCGTAGTAATAATCACCGTTTCTGGAACAGGTTGTGACGGAACGGGGATTGTTGTCGTATTGGGATAAACGACAGGGTTCACAACAGGGTTCACGACGGGATTGAGCACATCTGGATTCACAACCGCGCCATCTCCATTCCAACCCCCTCCATTCCAACCGCCGTTGGCACCATCATGTCGATGATGGCGGTGGTGGTGATGACCGTGATGCCCATGGTGGTGATGATGAGGATGGTGGTGGTGATGGTGGTGCCCATGATGGCCATGATGCCCTCCTTTCGCAATCGACCCTTCTTCGCTAGAAGGTGGGGGTGCCGTTTGGGAATCATCTTGATCTTGATAGCTTCCCCAAGCCAGTAGCAAGCACACGCAGAGTGTCAAACAGCACACGGCGGTAATGTGTTTCATCACATGCATACATCCTCCTTAAGTGTTAACCCGCCTCACCACGTAACCCCTGAGACAGTTAACGGATCTTTAAATTCATTATACAAGCATTGATTAATTTAATTCAAATTTGAAGTTGATAAAACAAAAGGAGAATTATTTTGGCTGGGTGGATTTTTCTATCTGCTGAAGCACAAGGCGTAGCTCTTGCTCTGCATTAACATTTTGATTATGAGCCTCTTGGACGATTTTCCATAAGGCAGCCCCAAGGGGAGAAAGTTTTTCTAAAGACTCTTGATCGGGTGCCTCTAGCGCGCTCTTGGCAATCTTCTTTGCCATCTTCTGCCCTCGCGCCAAGGAGGGCAAGGCGGCAGGGATCCCATCAAATACGTTGACTCGCTCGACCTTCCCCTTTTCGGTCTTTTTGATCCGCTCCCATTGGGAAATAACACCGTCGTAGGAGAGCTTATCCCCTTCACCAAAAACGTGAGGGTGGCGCCGAATCAGCTTATCGGCGAGCTCTTGGATAATCCCGTCAAATGTTCCAACACCTTCTTTTTCAGCAACTTTTGCAAAAAAGAGGGCATTAAAGAACAGATCGCCGATCTCTTCGCAGATGTGCTCTTTGTCGCCGCTGTTGATCGCGTCGATCAACTCACACGCCTCCTCGAGAACTGATTCACGCAATGATAGGAGCGTTTGCTCCCAATCCCAAGGGCAACCCTTTGGCCCCAAAAGGCGGTCGATGATCTCAATAACAGGGTCGCAGCTGTTTCGCTTTGTCATATATTGGGAAAAGTAAAGATCTGACGGAAAGCTGGCTTTCCGTCAGATAAAATTCATTATTCAGCCGTTCTTGTTGGAGGCAACAGAGCAACAATGTTGCGAACAATAGTAGCCCACGCCCCTTTGTCCTCTTCCTTAACTTGAAAATAAGGAGTGGCTGCAGTGATGATTTTTCGCGTTGCATCGTCGCACATTCTTGTGAGATCTGCTCGAACATCCCCCGTACGATATTCAGGATTTTTCACAACAGCTGCAACGCCTGCAGCTCCAATCCCCATAAACAGGTATCCAGCCACTCGCGACGTCACTAGATACGAAAGCCCTGAACAGAGCACAAGAGCTCCGCCTGTTTTTACCCCATTGATTTGAGCCTCAGTCAACTTATTCCAAATAGACGCCCCCGCTGGGCCATCCACGCCACCGTCACCTTTCATGATTCACTCCTATTGTAAGTATTTTATTGAATACGACGCGAATGACTTCCTTTGTTTCAACAAAGATCTCCTCGTCGTCTATTAAATCTTCCACCTCTTCTAACGTATACCACGCAAGGCCATCGCTTTCGACAGTGTTCTGCGTAAGAGCTCCATTTCCAATTGGCCGTGCGATGTAGACAAAATCGATATGTTGGTGCTCTGGCTGCCCCCCATGCGCTGGAATTTCCTCAATCAGGCATAGAAAAGGGCGCTCAAAGCTCTTTGCATTCCATCTTTCGATCCACACATTCTCCTGCGCAATAAAAGCAACATCGAGCCCTGTTTCCTCCTTTGCTTCACGCAAAGCCCCTTCTGGAGGGGTTTCGTTCGGATCGAGATGTCCTCCCGGCGGCAACCATTTGCGCAGCTTTTTATGATACAGGAGCAACACCTTGTCATCTGCAACGATGTAAACCGCCGCTGTCATCTGCCTTAATAATTGCCCCATCATGCGCCTTAATTGAAGCGCACAGGTTGCCAGAATCGCCTTTCTCCTGTCAAGGAGAGAGCGCTTATTTTTAGGGAAACCAGCTATTCCACAGCTGTCTGACGCGTCCAGAAAGATCGATGGAGCTCGAATCCTCCTGCACTCTGTGGAGATAGGGTCCTATCTTAACGGCTATCTTTTGCGAGGTGTCGTCAAAGAGGCAGACCAAATTCTGCCGAATATCGCTTGTGCGGTATTCCGGGTGTCGAGCGACAGCGTAGGCGCACGCAATCACGGTCGCTGTAAAGGTCAAGGCAGCCGCGCGTTTGACGATTGAATAACCGATAAAACCGCACCCTGCAATCGCAGCCACTGTTTTTAAACCATCTTGCCACTCTTTATCCAAATTTGGGAAAATTCCAGGTGGAGCCTGGTTCGGAGCTGGTGCAGCTTCAAGCTGCTTTCTTTGATGTCGTTTATGAGGTTGTTGATTTGGAGTTGCTTGGGGGGGTGTTCCAAATAACCGCGCAAAAGCTCTGTTGATATCCCCTTTTCCTGGGTCGTAATAGTTATACATATCTACCAACCACGCCATGAGCTGTCTCCATTTTCTTTGAAAAACTGCATTTGAAATTTAACCTACGAGTCCCTTAAAATCAAGAAGAGGTGGAATTAAAATAATTTTTAACATTAAAAATTTATGTCGTTTTAAATTCAGATATATGTTATAGTTTACTCTGAATTAAAAATATAAATCTTAGAAGAGGTTAGTTTTATGAAAATATTTGGTTATCAAGTAAGCGATGAAAATGGTCAGAGGATTACCCATGCCACAAATATTGTCTGTGGCGCTTTGGCCGGACGCTTTGTTGTTTATCCCGTCGTTACATATGCTTCAGAAACAATTAAAGAAAATTTGCCTGGCCTCACAAAAGGGTTAATCAACAACGTCATCTCACCTGTCCTCACGCGTGTTGCTGCATGCGTAGCTCCTCTTGTTCCCGATGTCGCCAAAGTGGGCCTGCTCATCTTCGCTGCCTTTGCCGCAAAAGAATACTACGACTTTCCTAAAGCCTATGAAAGACCCGAAATCCATGAAAATCTTTACAAACTAGGTCGAACTACCCTTTTCAACATGAGTCAGAAGACACAGAACCTTCTGGGCTCAGGCAGAAACACAAATTTGTTTAGAGACTTATCGGCCCGGTTTAACCAATCAACGCCGGCTCTCCCTGCTGCTGGTGCTGCACAAGAAACACGAGAGCATTCCGACACCTAAACTCCCAGAGATGCTATAGCGTCTCTCTTCAGCTGCTTCTGCAGCTTTTCGGGCACGGGCACGCACGCGGGCACGGGCACGAAAGCCTTAAAGAGACAAAACTTTAGGTTTTGAGGAAGAGGCCCTCTAAGCAGATGTGCAAAGAGGTGGAGCGTTCAAGAGCGAGCGTCGCTCCATCAATGGCCTTTTGAACAGAAGCAAGGGGGCGTTTCTCCCCTCTTTGGAGGGCTGATGCCAACTCTTCCTGCCGATCGGTGTGGTATAGGAGCTCTGGCCTCACACCCACGCGTAGAGCTTCTAGATCGCGATACCAGGTTAACACGGTTTCAAAAATGGCTCTTACCTGCTCATGCACGTGGAGCGTTACTGCTCCCTCAATTTCTTTCTCCAATCCTTGCCGCATGGTGGCTGGAAGGTCGGCAAAGCCGGTCGCTAAGCGCGCTGCGCGCAACTCGGTTTCCATCTCTTCTTTCCCCTTCTCGATCCACTCCGCCAGCTCCTTTGCCCCTTGAGCCAGTTCTTTGTAAGTCGCAGAATGCCCCTTCGATAACATCTCCCGGACGCGTGTCTCGACATGGTTTGCGCCTTCTCGGACAAGCCTAAGGGCCGCCCCAATAGATCCGCGCGATTTGATGGCTAACAGGCGTGCCTCTTCGCTCCCTAAGCCAGATGTTTTTGTCAAATACCCTGCGATTTCTTCAACAGTCAGCGGTTGGAAATAGAGCGTTTGGCAGCGGGAAAGGACAGTGGGAAGCAAAGAGGCGGGCGCAGAAGTGATTAAAATGATCACGGCATTTTCTGCGGGCTCCTCAAATGTTTTCAAAAGTGCATTGGCGCTTGTCGGCAACATCCGATGGGCATCTTGGATGATAAACACTTTATAAGGGGCTTGAAAGGGGGCCAGATACACTTCTTCCCCAAAGCGGCGCATCGCCTCGATGCTGTGCATCCCGACCTTCCCTTCAGGACGAAACAGGTGGAAATCGGGGTGCTGCTGCGGATTGCCAGAGCATTTTAGGAGCTGAGAAGCGAGCTCAAAGGCAAAAAGTTGCTTGCCAATGCCATCTGGGCCTGCAAACAACAAAGAATTGGCAATTGTCCCTTTCTCGAGAACTTTCTGCAAATGGCGCTTGACTCGCCCATTCCCAATAATTTGGCTAAACATGAACAACCGTGTCTAAGATACTCAACACTTGCTGAATGACGAAATCTTTTGATTTCGTTGCATCAATTCGGTGGCACCGCTTTGGCTCTGCGGCGATGATTTCCAAGAATGCATCGTGGACCCGTTGGTGAAACTCGAGCATCTCCGCTTCGATCCTGTCCAACCCTTCGGCATTCGATTCTGCTTTCATCGTGCGTTGCGCACGGGAAATCCCTACAACGGGGTCGACATCTAAATAGAAGGTCAAATCGGGAACGAGAGAGCCTGACACAAGGCTGCACAGCTCGCGCACCCACGCTGTGCCAAGACCACGTCCAGCCCCTTGATACGCGACTGAGGAGTCGTTAAAGCGGTCGCAAATCACGACTTTGCCCGCGTCGAGAGCGGGAAGGATCACTTCGTCGATGTGTTGTGCACGGTCGGCGAGAAACAAGAGGAGCTCGGCTTTTGCTCCAATCTCCATCGCATCGTGGTGTTTCAGCACAAAGCGGCGGATTTCATGCCCAAAGGTAGTACCACCAGGTTCGCGCGTTCGCAAAACAGAGATCTCCTTTTTCAAAAGAGATCCCTCGATCGCATGAATGAGCGTGGTCTTCCCAGCGCCCTCTCCCCCCTCGACAGTGATAAAGCGGGCCGTCGAGCGCGACCCGCTAGATGGTTGATCATTCTTCATGAGTTACGTTGCTTTCCTCGAGCAGAGCTTCATCTTCTAAATCGGGTGTCGAAGCGATTGCAACAGTAGGCGCAGTGGGAGAAGGCGTGCCGTTCTTCTCTCCGTTCTCCTCCACAGTTTCAGCAATCTTTTGGATCGCCAATAAAGCATCGTCGTCGCGTAAATTGACTAACTTCACTCCTTGTGTATTGCGTCCTAACACGCGCAAATCGCGCATGCTGATCCGCACCGTTTGTCCTTGCGCAGAGATCATCACCATCCCGTCGTTGTCAGTCACACAAAGCGCGCCGATTACGTTGCCATTGCGTTCGCTCGTAATAATCGACTTTACACCAACGCCTCCGCGGTTTGTTTGGCGGAATTCATCGACTAAGGAACGCTTTCCAAAGCCATTTTCACAAACGACTAGGACAGACTCAGTCCCATCGACGACCTCACAACCTACAATCCGATCCGCTTCATCGCGCATTGTGACCCCTTTAACTCCGCGCGCCATTCTGCCCATGGAGCGGACATTTTTCTCATCAAAGCGGACAGCCATCCCATTATAAGTGAATAGCATCACTTGCTGACCTGGTTTGACGAGGCGAGCCGCAACCACTTCATCTCCTTCGTCGATGTCAAGAGCCCAAACCCCTTTGCGCCGTGGGTTGCTAAACTCGCTCAACAGCGTCTTCTTGACAACGCCCTTTTTCGTCGCCATCAAGATACACCCTTCCTCTTCAAAAGAGGTGATGCGCAACACGGTTGCCACCTGTTCGTCACTGCGAATATCTTCGAGCAAATTGATTAACGGCTTCCCCTTCGACTTACGGCTTGACTCCGGAATCTGCCACACTTTGAGCCAATAACAACGCCCAAGGTTGGTAAAGAGAAGCAAGTGGTTGTGGGTCTTCGCAACATACAACCCTTTGATCTCATCGTCATCGCGCTTCAAGGTCACGCCGGTGACTCCTTGACCTCCGCGGCGCTGCTCTCTAAACGTATCGATCGGCATCCGTTTGATGTAGTCATCCTTAGAGATCGTAATGATCACCTGCTCGTTAGCGATCAGGTCTTCCATATTCATTTCGCTCTCGGCGCCTGTGATCTGGGTCTTGCGTCCTTCTTTATGGACCTTTACAACCTCTTCCAGTTCGTCGCGGATGATCCCCCTCACAAGCGCTTCGCTTGCTAAAACGGCCTTAAAGTGCTCGATTTTCTTCAATAGGTCCTGGTACTCGTCGTTGATTTTATCGCGCTCAAGACCGGTTAGTTGGTAGAGGCGCAGATCGAGAACGGCAGTTGCCTGTCTTTCTGAAAACTGGAATCGCTCTATCAACTCTTTCTTGGCGTGGTCCCGATTGTCACTAGCCCGGATCAGGTGAACAACTTCGTCCAAATGGTCGATCGCCTTGAGATACCCTTCTAGGACGTGTGCACGGGCTTCTGCCTTGTTCAGTTCAAAACGTGTGCGGCGACGGATCACTTCAATGCGGTGGTGCACCCAAGCAACGATCAGTTGCTTGACGTTCATGATACGCGGCATCCCTTTATCGAGAGCCAACATGTTGCACCCAAACGTCACTTCGAGATCTGTATGCTTGTATAATTGATTGATGGTAACTTCGGGAATCTCATTGCGCTTCAATTCGATTGCGATGCGCATCCCGTCTTTATCCGATTCGTCGCGCAAATCGGAAATGCCCGTGATCTCCTTGCTATTGATCAAATCGGCGATCACTTCGATCAAACGGGCCTTGTTGACGTTGTAGGGGATCTCATCGATCACAATGCGCTGCCGATCTTGTTCGAGATCTTCCAAATGCAAAACGCCTCGGATCGTCAATTTGCCGCGCCCTGTATGGTACGCTTCCTTAATGCCGCGATAGCCGCAGATGATCCCTCCGGTGGGGAAGTCAGGCCCTGGCATCACTTTCATGATCTCATCAATCGAGGTCTCTTCATTGTCCAAAACGAGCAGCGTTGCTTGAATCAATTCTCCTAAGTTGTGGGAAGGGATATTGGTCGCCATCCCGACAGCAATCCCAGAAGAGCCGTTGCAGAGCAGGTTGGGGAATTTTGCAGGAAATACAGTCGGTTCCTTTTTCGTTTCGTCGTAGTTGGGAACCATATCGACCGTATCTTTTTCGAGATCTTCCATCAACTCGATCGACGCATGCGTGAGCCGTGCTTCTGTATAACGCATCGCCGCTGGAGGGTCGCCGTCGACGGAACCAAAGTTCCCCTGCCCATCGACCAAGCGATACCGGATTGCCCAATGCTGCGCCATGCGGACAAGCGTCGGATAGATCACCTGCTCTCCGTGCGGGTGGTAATCCCCGGACGTATCCCCGGCAATCTTGGCGCACTTACGGTGCTTGCCGCCAGGAGAGAGGTTCAGCTGTTTCATCGCAAATAAAATGCGGCGCTGCGAGGGTTTTAACCCATCGCGCGCATCGGGAAGGGCGCGCGCGATGATGACCGACATCGAATAGCGGAGATAACTCTCCTTCATCTCATCTTCTACGTTGCGCGTGACGACAATTCCGTCTTTAAGTATTTCAGCTTCAGATTGATCGCTCATTGGTCCTATCCTCTTAAACGTCTAGATTTTTGACTGAAAGGGCATGCTGTTCGATAAACGCGCGGCGTGGAGGAACGTCTTCGCCCATCAACATTGTAAACATATAATCTGCTGCAATGGCATCAGGCAGCGTGACGCGCAACAAGGTGCGTTTTGCTGGATCCATTGTCGTCTCCCAGAGCTGGTCTGCATTCATCTCCCCAAGACCCTTGTAGCGCTGGATTTCAATCCCTTTACGCCCATTGTTGCGCAAGAATTCGACCACTTCGCGCAACGTAGCGAAGAGATGTTTGTGTTGATCTTCTTCCTCGATCTCCACCAGGTAGCCATCGGCAACAAAGTAATCCAACATCTGGAACTCAAAAGCCTTCAACTTCGCTTCCATCCGTTTGAGAGCCTCTTCTTCGTAGAGTTCGATAAAATGGAGGCGTGATGGTTGGAACACCTGCATTTCTGGCGTCACCTCTTCTGGTGGGATGGAAGCAAGCGTTTCTGCATGGCGCTTCTTTTGTGCTTCCTCATCGCCACGGCGCAGCGTTTCAAAATCATCGAGGGTGTAGGCAAAACAACTGCCTTGGACCAGCTCCAAGCGGAAGCGTGGCAAGAGGCCATCTTTGTTTTTAGCCGCCAAAAATTCTCTGAAGGGGATCCCTTTTCTTTCGATGCGATTGATAAACTGCTCCACATCGAGAATCACGCTCAATAGATCTTTAATCCTCTCGACAGAAAGCGTTTCGTTCTGCTTCACCAACTTCACCTTGATATCGCTGATGCCCAGCTGCAACAAATAGTCGTCCATCTCCTTTTCAGAGTGGATGTAACGGCTCGTCTTTTTACGGGCAACGCGATAAAGGGGCGGTTGTGCGATGTAAATGAAGTTGTTTTCGATGAGCGCATGCATGTGGCGATAAAAGAACGTCAACAGCAGTGTGCGGATGTGGGAGCCATCGACGTCGGCGTCGGTCATAATGATGACTTTGTGGTAGCGGAGCTTGTCGATGTTAAATCCATCTACCCCGACACCGCATCCTAAGGCAGAAATCATCGTTCCCACTTCTGTGTTTTGCAAGATCTTCTCCAAACGCGCTTTTTCAACGTTAAGGATCTTACCGCGAATGGGCAATATCGCTTGGAAGCGTCTGTCTCGACCCGATTTAGCAGAACCACCCGCAGAATCTCCTTCGACGATGTAGATTTCGCATAACTCTGGGTTCTTCTCCTGACAGTCGCTCAGTTTCCCTGGAAGGCGGCCGCTATCTAAGGCTGATTTGCGCAGAGTCAACTCGCGCGCCTTGCGTGCCGCTTCACGTGCCTGAGCGGATAAAATTGCTTTTTCTGCAATCGTTCTTGCAACTGAAGGATTCTCATCGAGGAAGATCGCTAGCTCTTCCCCTGTAATCTGTTGTACGACAGAGCCAACGTCGCTATTCCCAAGCTTCTGTTTCGTCTGCCCTTCGAATTGCGGATTGGGAACCTTGACCGAAATAACGCCTGTCAACCCCTCCCGCATATCTTCGCCGCTCATCGCGATCTTGTCATTTTTGAGCAGGTTGTGGCCTTTAATATAGTTGTTGAGTACGCGGGTCAAAGCAGTTGAAAAGCCCGTCAAGTGCGTTCCACCGTGGTGAGTGGCAATATTGTTCACGTACGAATAGATCGTTTCGGCGTACCCATCGTTCCACTGAAGCGCTACATCGATCTCAATTGGCCCATCATCACCCTGTCGGACGCCCTGGAAGCACACCGGCGTGGGGAATAAGACCCCTTTATTTTCGTTGAGATAAGAGACAAACGATTGCAAGCCACCGCTGTAACAAAAGTTGACGTCGTCCTTTTCATCGTTCCTTTCGTCGATGAAGAAAATGCTAATCCCCTTATTGAGGAAGGCCAATTCTCGCAAGCGCTTCGCCAAAATGTCGTAGTTAAATTCAATGACATCCATGATCGTCTCATCCGCGCAAAACGTGATTTTTGTGCCCCGCTTTGTCGACGTTCCCACAATGTGGAGAGGCTCAATTACGGCTCCCTTTGAGAAGACAATCTCATAGATGTTCCCATCCTTAAACACTTGGACGACCATTCTCTTAGACAAGGCGCACACGCAAGAGATCCCCACGCCGTGAAGACCTCCAGAAACCTTGTACGTCTCTTTGTCGAACTTACCACCTGCGTGGAGCACGGTCATGACAACTTCAACAGCTGAGACATCGCGTCCTCTCTTGAGAGACTCTTTTTCGTGGCGCTCAACAGGGATCCCGCGACCATTGTCTTCAATCGTGATGAAATTCCCTTCGTGCAGTGTGACGTAAACCGAAGAACAATAGCCTGCCATCGCTTCGTCGATGCAGTTGTCAACAGCTTCGTAAACGAGCTGGTGCAATCCGTTCACATTCGTGTCACCGATGTACATCCCAGGGCGCTCGCGTACAGCCTGCAACCCTTCTAGGACAGTAATCGAACTTGCATTGTACTCTTTTGACCCCGTTCCATTATTCTGATTTTCAGCCATGTACCACCTTTAAATTGTCAGCCAATTTTAAAAACAATTGTGTAAATCGGTGTATGAGGAAACCGACGCCGCAGTTCGACTAACAACCGCCCCTTTTCCTGCGTGGTGAGCAAGCTGTGCAACGTCGAGTTCCGCACCTTAACTGTGAGAACACCCGATGTAAAGGCAATGGCCTGCGTCATCGGTGCAAGCTGCGGTCCAATGATCCCTGGCCAAGCTGCCAAAATGAGATCTCCCCGCTCCTCATAACACCCGCGAATATGGGAGAGGACAACAGGCAATAAATCCCCAATCCGGTGTGATGTCACACCCGTGCTGTCATACCCTCTAGGAGTCCTTCGATACCCTTTCACAAGGCCTTCCTCCCCTACCAAATTCAAGCCTCGAGAATACCATATTTAACACAAGGTATCAACGGAAAAACGACCTTTCAATAATTCACCACTGAGCCCCATTTTTACCACTGAGCCAGTGAGATCAATGAGAAGGAGAGGTGGTTGTCTCGACTTTAGGTTTTTTTGCTCATTTAATGGTCTCTTTGCGTCTTAGCGTCTTTGCGTTTAAACTGTGAAACTATAGGCTCTAAACGACGTGAAAACCAATTGTGTGATTTTTTCAACGCAAAGACGCAAAGAATCTCAATTTCTTAGTTTACTCAGACTCTCTCACCGATCTCTGTGATCTCAGTGGTGAAAATGGTGATTAGAAGCGCCAGACGATGACGACTTCGCCATCCAAAGAGGACCAGCGCGCATGGCGGAACTCTTTCTCCGACTCAACCTTCCCAATTAATGGAAGGTTGTGGACATTCGTTTGTACACCCTCATGGGTGCGAAAGTAACGGTAAGTACTCTGGAGCCCGATCGACCAGTGATCCCAAATCTCCCAATTTCCCCCCAGCGTGAGCAAGTAGCCCCATCCATGGGCGCGGTCGTGAAAACCAGCAAGCACAGGATTCATATTCCATTTGCCAGACCCTCGATAACTTGCCCAATGCCCCTGAATGGTACCAAACACATACGCACATCCTTCGACGCGCGCCGAAAAATCGACCCCCACATAGGGGCCAAGCCAACGGGCTTTGTACACATTATTCAAGTCTGGTATTTCACGCACAGAGCGGTCGCCGTGAAAGAACACCGTTTCTCCATCAAAGGCGGTGAGGTGTTGCGAGTGGAACGAACAGCCAACGATTGGCATCCCGACAAACCGGCCACAGGTCGATGTAAAGCGATATCCCACAGCCCCATCGAGATCGTATACATACCCCTTTCCAGCATTGTTCTCCGATCTCAGGAATAAATTTTCTCTGTCGTTGTCCGAATAGTCGCTGTCAATGTTTTTCCCACTGCAAATATACCCATAGTCGCCATTCACCCGCACATAATAATTGCGGCACGACGTGTAACTCGCAAAGCCCGACACTTCGATCATTTGCAACTCTTTCCATTTCAAGACAGAAGAAAAGCCGGGAGACTCATCTTCTCCCACAACTGACCAACAAAATTCGTCCTGCCGATAGCCTATCCCAATATTCATATTGATCGGCGAAGGCCAGTTGGCTCCAGGTGCGTTTGGATTTGTCGAATAGCTATAAATCGGTGTCAAAGCAGGCAAAGAGGCCGCAGTCAAACAGGCAGTTATCAAAAATCCGGCAAATTTTCTCATATTCCTTCTATCTCCTGAAATTCGGGACTATATAATAAACGACAAAACCAGTGTACAAAAAAATGATGAAAGTCAATGAGGACCTTATTTTGCAAATAAGAGAGCCGTCTGATATATAGCCATTCAGTAGCAAAATAGGGCCAAAAATGGAAGAAATTAGCGCAGATGTCGTCATCATCGGATCGGGGCCGGCTGGTCAAAAGGCCGCGATCCAGGCTTCAAAAGCGGGCAAAAAGGTGATCGTTGTCGAAAGACAAAATGAACCCGGAGGCAACTGCCTGTTTTCTGGAACCATTCCCTCAAAAACATTGCGAGAAGCGATCATCGACTTGACCCGCTTTCACGAAAGGAATTTCTACTCGTTCGACTACCACATCGGAGACGTCACGATCTCAGCCCTCAACAACCGCCTCCAAAAGGTTATTGAAGAAGAAAAAAACATGGTGGATAGGCAGTTTAAGAAAAATAACATCCGCCTCCTCACTGGAACGGCTCGGTTTGAAAACCCCCATATGCTCATCCTCGTCGATCCAGACTACCGGCTTCTTTACCAGATCCAAAGCCCTTACTTTATCATTGCAACAGGTTCAAAGCCGCGCAATCCCAACAACATCCCCTTCGACAATGAAGTGATCCTCGACTCAACCACCCTTCTGAGCTTGAATAAAGTGCCTAAAACCCTCCTCGTTCTCGGCGGCGGGATCATCGGGTCTGAATACGCGAGCTTTTTTGCAGCTCTTGGCACTGAAGTCACAATCATCGATAAAAAGGACCATATCCTCCCGATGTTAGATGCTGAAATCGGCATCCACCTCCAAACAGCACTGACCGATATTGGCCTCCGTTTTTTTGGAAATAAAGAGCCTGAGACGATCTCAAAGGTCGAAAATCGCGCCGTCGTGAAATTCAAAGATGGGACCTCTTTAGAAGCCGATGCACTTCTATACGCCTTGGGAAGAACGGCCAATGTCGATGCACTCCATTTAGAAAACATTGGCATTCAGATCAACGAAAAGGGGTACATCCCCGTCAATGCCCTTTTCCAAACCGTGCTCCCCCAAATTTATGCGGTTGGGGATGTGATCGGCGGCCCTTGCTTAGCCTCGACAAGTATGGAACAGGGGCGTCTTGCAGCACGACACTTGTGTGGCGCTCAAACGCACCACTTCCCCTCGTTCTATCCTGTAGGTATCTACACGATCCCCGAAATTTCGTGCTGCGGGTACACGGAAGAGGAGTTAAAAGAACTCGGATTCCACTATGAAGTGGGGCGCGCTTACTACTACGAAATTGCGAGAAGCCACATCGTAGGGAACAATGTGGGGATGTTCAAAATCCTCTTTCACGCCGAAACGCTTGAAATCTTGGGCGTCCACATCATCGGCCGCAGCGCTACCGAAGTGATCCACATCGGGCAGCTGGCGATCAACTTCCACGCCAAAATCAACTTCTTCATCGACCAAGTCTTCAACTACCCCACCTATGCTGAGGGGTACCGGGTCGCCGCCCTCAATGGATTTAACAAAATCAAGCGCAAAAAGTAACCCCCCTGTTTACGCCCGGCAAAACCCCTCCTAAAACAGCCCTAGAGCTCTCCACTTGCCAAAGTTTAAACTATTTGGTATCATATAGATAGAGAGGGGTGCTTTATGCCACGAGCCAATTTTACCAAAGTTGAGAGTGCGCTGGACGAGGGGTTGCGAAAGCTCATGGTTGGCCAGCTTTTAAACGAAGCCGACGTCAACCAAGGGACTCCGTCTGCTCCCGGAGCACAGGCAGCGAATAAACAGCTGCTCATCGCGCTGCAACACGAACTCCACTACCTCCATAGATTGGGCCTTACTCCTTATAAACAGCTAAAACTCCGCAAGAAGAAATTCGCGGGGTGGGTCGAACATCCCGAAACTGTCACAGAAAAAGAGTGGGAAATGATCAAGGGATTAAAGGATAAGTTGACTCAGATACGGACAGATTATGAAAAGAAGATAAAAGTAGGCGATAATGAAACACTTGTAGACTCTGAAAGGAGAAAACACATCTACAAGCGTTTCAATATCAATGAAAAATGGCTACCGATTACTTAGAAAGATGGCTACCGATTACTTAGCTTCAGCCTTCGCTTTCGCTCTTACCTGACGCATCACGGAACTAATTCCATTCTTGTCGATTGTGCGCATGGCAGCAGGAGAGAGGCGGAGAGTCACAAACCGGTTCTCGTCACCGAACCAAATCCTCTTTTTCTTCAGATTTGGATTAAAGCGGCGCTTGGTCTTTCCAGTTACCTTAAGGCCGATCCCTTTCTTCTTTTTGGCGATCCCGCGGATACAGTATTTGTACCCGGTCACGGGACGCTTTCCAGTCACTTCACATAGTCTTGTCATGATAAACCTCATTAAGTTGATAATGGCAAGAATGTACCATATTGCCCCATAATCCCTCAAGCAAAAAAAGGGGCAAAAAAAAGGGGTTGATCGGAATCCTGCTTTTCGCATACAATTTGACTCAAATATGACAAAAAACAACCGAGGAATGACATGAAAGTAAAAGCATCAGTCAAAGCTGATCCGAACAAGGGCGACCTTTTAGTGCGCCGACGCGGCAGGCTTTATGTGATCAACAAGAAAGACCCTAACCGCAAACAGCGCCAAAAAGGCCCTGCACGTAAAAAATAGGAAGCAATAACACATGGCAAAAAAATCATCTGTAATTAAGCAAAAACGACGTGAACGCACTGTCAGCCTGCACTGGGAAAAGAGAAAGGCGCTCAAAGAACGCGCTGGCGACTTAAGCCTCTCTCAAGAAGAGCGCGATCAAGCCCGTGTGAAGCTCAATAAACTCCCACGCAATGCTTCCCCTATCCGCCTCAGAAACCGCTGCCAATTGACTGGACGTCCCCGCGGCTTCTTGCGCAAATTCAAGCTTTCGCGCCTCACTTTCCGCGAAATGGCTTCGATGGGTCTTATTCCTGGCGTGACCAAGTCTAGCTGGTAAAAGACTCCAAGGAACAATGAGGACGATGAGGATCTTGTTAAACCTCTCTCCTCATAGTCCTCAGTGTCCTGTTTCAAGCCCTGATTCTAGACTTTTGTTCCTCAAAAGACCTCCAATTGAGTCTCTTTGCGTCTTTGCGCCTTTGCGTTTAAACCGTTGAGGCTATAGGAAAACAGTCACGTGCGAATTATAAGCTCTAAAGGGCATGAAAATAAATTGTGAGATTTTTTCAACGCAAATGCGCAAAGACGCAAAGAGTCTAATAACCTCAACAAACTCACCTTTGAAAGGTGGCGTGGAGCCCAAATTCTTGGTGATACCCCAAAATCTTAAACAACCAATCCCGTAGATCGGTCTTTACTTTTTCGAGGAGCGGGCGCTGCCCAGAGAGTGGCACGGAAGGGAAATCGACGTGGATCGAAATTTTGTTATCCTTCAAATGGACGCTGCTCGTCACATTTGCATCGGGCATGAGCTGCTTCCAATATTGGATCAGATACTCTTGGACAATCCCCTCATCGACTAAAACAGTCCCGTTCCCTGTCTTGATGTAGTAGTAGCGAGAGCGGCTATTCATGATGATATAAGCAGCCGTTGCCACGCCAATCACAACCAGCGTAAATCCAAACAAGGAAATGACTAAAGAGTCTTCCACGAGGAGGCGGGTTAAATATTCACGCACATCGAGGGACCAGGGGACGATCAAGCCGACAACCCCAACCAAGATGCAGAGCAGGGCAATAATGAATGTAATTAAGGAACAAAAGAAGCGGTACATAGGTTAAAACTCGTCGTTATACTCTTCCCCAACTTGACCCTCAATCGGAGAGGCCGTCGTCTGGAGACGCTCGTCGGGCAAGAAGCGCTTGCGCTCCTGATCTGTCCACACAATCCCCTTAAAGATGACGTGTACATAAGACACGTGTAATCCCGTAATTTTGGTGATCTCATCTGCACAGGCCACCTGAATCTCTTCGGCTTTGTCGGGAATCGAAAACCCATAACAGATGTTTACTTCGATTTTAACACCCACGGAATGATTTTTGTTGTCCTGATCGATGTAAATCCCTTTGCTCCCCTCGGTGTTGCTGCGACCTAAAATACTATCGATAAAATTCCCTTCGATAGGAGCAATCCCTGGAATGCGTGAAAGACACTGCAACACAATACCTTGAAAAACCCGATTTTCAACATCGCGCACAAAGTGCGTTTCAGGAAGCTGAAACTCCTTTGTATCGACCTTTCTTGCTTCCGCTCTTTTCGTAACCCCTTGCATGTTTCACCTTCCTGATCCTTTAATCAGTTTGCCAACCTATCCCAAAACAGGCTATACTCTACACCATAACGAAACTCTGAATTAAGGCGCAATCTCATATCATGCACGAATTATCTGGCTCCGACTACACAATCGCCCTCATATTGACTCTCGTCATTGGCTTTCTCATCAGCTACTACAGCGCCAAATATGCGCAACGCAAGGGTAGAGATCCCTATCTTTGGTTTGCCCTTGTCATCTTCTTTGGCCTCCTTGCCCTATTCATTTTATTTTTACTCCCTCCAGTAAAAAAGGAAGAACCCCCTGCCGAGGTGGTTCCGCCATCCCCTCCCTCTTGGGAAAGCACCTTAACACTCCAACAATGGCACTGCATCACAACCCTGGGCGATCAACAAGGCCCCCTCCCGTTTGCGGCACTTAAAAAGCTCTGGACAGAGGGAAAAATTGACGCCCGCTCGTTCGTATGGAGCGAAAAGCTAGTGACGTGGCGGAGGGTTGAGGAAATCCCAGAACTGCTCAAAGCTCTTGCAAATTAAGGCTCCTTTCCTTAAAATCGGTGTACATTTGATTTAACGAGGACAAGTACCGTGAAAAGAACATACCAACCGAGTAAAAAATGCCGTAAAGCTGTGCATGGATTCCGCGCACGGATGAAAACAGCCGATGGCCGAAAAATCATCAACCGCCGTCGCCGTCAAGGACGCAAGCAACTCACACGTGCCTAGATTCTCGTTTCCCAAGGCCATTCGGCTGCGCAAACGGGGACAATACCAACACGTAGCTCGCTCAGCGAAAAGACTCGCGGGTCGCTGGATTGCAATCGATGCCCTCTCAAAAGGGCAGTATCCGACGCGTCTTGGCATTCTTGTTACAAAAAAATTTGGAGATGCCGTGGAAAGAAATCGCTTTAAGCGGATTGTCCGCGAAGCATTCCGCCTCATCCGCCATACACTCCCGGAAGGGCTTGACATCGTCGTCAAGCCCCGTACCGACTCTCTAAAAGCAACTACCCAAGACATTCAAGACGAATTCATGAAGTTGCTCAGAATCAAAAATTAAATTTGAGTTTCAGGGTCAGCTGATTTTTCAGAAGACATTTCGGAAGAATAGTCGTGCACCATTTTAAGAATCGACTCCGCGTAATTTTTAGCTTCACCAGCATCGTAGCCCACAAGGCGGACCTGTTGATTGTGTTTGGAGTCGATCACAATCACGGTAGGGAATCCAGAAATCTCAAATTTGCTGAGTAATTGCTTATTTTGAGCCTTCTCTTCCGAGGATTGTGGTTTGTAGCGGGGAGAATCCACTTTGACAAAAACAAATTTGTCTGCTGCGGCATCGATAAAGGCCTGAGAATCGAACACATTGTCCTCAAACTGGTGGCAAGGCGTGCACCAATCGGAACCCATAAAAAATAAAATAAGGGGTTTAGAGGTCTCCTTTGATTGCTCGAGAGCTTTCTCATAATTGGTTTGCCAGTTCAGTGTTGCTTTTTGTTGCGAAACCTCCGAGAATAGCGTGGGTGCATACAGAAGGCCTGCTAAACAAAGAACAGTACATAATTTTTGAATCATAGCTCATCCTTTTCGGTTGCCGAGTTATTGTTCCCGTAAAGATGATACACAAAAACGGCTTATTTATGCAATTGCCGCCCATCACACACATCATCCGCCACAAGAGAGAGAATAAAAAAAAATGTAGTTTACAGCCCCTCGTCGGAGACCCTAGATTTCTCTTTTTTACCTATCCATCGCGTACCCCTCTCCCGTTAAACCCCGCTTATCTCTTGTTGACGCTCAATGCCCCTCCCCTCACCAAGGCAGATGCGCACCGCGGCATCCTCCTGCTCGACGGGACGTGGCGTTATGCTACAAAAATGAAGAGCTATGTCGATTCCCTCTGCAAGCTAGAAACCCGCAGCATCCCCCTAGGATGGAAGACAGCCTATCCGCGCCGCCAAGATGACTGTGAAGACCCAGAAACTGGGCTAGCCTCAATCGAGGCTCTCTTTGTGGCCTATTTTATTTTAGGCAGGGAAACAAAGGGGTTGTTGGAGGGGTACCATTGGGCAGAAGAATTTTTGAAATTGAATCAAGAGCAGCTCCAAAAGGAAAAATAAAATATTTTACTTGAGAGCTTTGGCTGCTCTATGGCCTGAGCTCCAGTGGGGGTCTTGAAGGCTGCTGACTCTGAGATAGGGCATATTCTCGCTCACGGTTGCGTGGATGAACTGGTCGTTGCCTAAGCAAAAGCCGACATGGGTAATTTTGTCTTGATTGGCGCCAAAAAAGATTAGGTTTCCAGGCGTGGTCTTTTCAATGGGGACGTCAACAAAGTTGTGCCACCGGCATTGATCCTTAGAATCGCGAGGCAAGCGATGCCCCATCTGACGATACAGCATTTGCACATAGCCGGAGCAATCGTAGCCAAAGCTCGATCTGCCTCCCCAGGTGTATGGAAGGCCTAAAAACTGGTGGCTTAAACGGCAGGTCTCCTCTAAAGAGAGGAGGCGATGATCGGTGGAAACATCGCCGCGCTGGACAAACGCGTGCCTACCTGTTGGTAAAACAACTTCTAACCAACGTGGATCTTCCTGAGCCACATCGGAAGGGAGCTCTAATTGACTTTCAAAAGGGAGCGTGAGAATAGGTCCGTAAACCGTATCTTTGACACTGTAAAGGTGAACAGCCGGCCGGACGACTTTGACCGATGTGCGATCTGAGGGCTTGAAAGGAATGCAGCTCTCTTTCCTAACCCACCCGCGATACCCGTCTACGGCAGTCTCGATCTTAACCCAGCCTCTTACCTTGTCAAGAAGGTACGCCTGTTCAGAAAAAAGCGCCTGAGATACTACCTGTGAGTCGTCTGTGGCCAACTCTCTCATCGCGGCCACGGGCACAGCTATACGCACCTCGCGGCGAGAATTATTCCCCATAAACAGACGCATAACAACGACCTATCCCGATTTTAACATCTCTTCTGGCGCAACGAATGGGTAGTTCAAATCGGTCGCAACAGGGGCATTTGTGACGTGTCCCAGGCACACATTCAACCCCTGACGCAACAAGGGATCTTCCCTAAGTGCCTTCACATACCCTTTATTGGCCAACTTGAGAGCACTGTCCATCGTCGCATGGGTCAATGCCAATGTCGCTGTGCGGGCACAGGCTCCTGGCATGTTTGTCACACAATAGTGAACAACTCCATCGACGACATATGTGGGATCAGCATGAGTGGTCGGCTTGGATGTTTCCGAGCATCCCCCTTGATCAATCGCAACGTCGACTAGAACGGAGCCGGGCCTCATCTGTTTTACCATTGCACGGGTAATCAATTTAGGAGCTAACTTTCCCGGAATCAAAACGGAACCAATGACGAGATCTGCTGTTTTCAATTCATTTTCAATCGTCGACGGAGTGGAATAAAGCGTGCGTAGACGAGGCCCAAACAAATGATCGAGTTGGCGCAAGCGGTTCACATCGCGGTCGATAATCACCACTTGAGCGCCCAGCCCCATAGCCATCCGAGCCGCTTCTGTTCCCACAATTCCGCCGCCGATGACGACGACATTGGCTGGAGCAACGCCTGGAACTCCTCCGAGAAGGGTCCCATTGCCTCCCTGGTTCAGTTGGAGAGCTGTCGCTCCCACCTGAATCGAAATGCGGCCTGCAATTTCACTCATCGGCACCAACAGAGGCAAGCGCCCATTGATGTCCACAACGGTCTCATAGGCAATCGCCACCACTTTCTTATCGATTAAATGCGCTGTTTGCGCGGGATCCGGAGCTAAATGCAAATAGCAGAAAAGTACCTGTCCTTCATGCACAAGGGCAAATTCGCTCTCTTGTAGTTCCTTCACCTTAATGACCATTTCGGCCTTGTAAACTTCCGCAGCAGTCCCGACGATTGCGGCACCCGCCTTTTTGTAGTCTTCATCCAAGAAACCGATGCGAGAACCGGCTTGGCTCTGCACCATGACTTTGTGCCCATGATCAACGAGAAGTCCCACCATTTCGGGCGTCGCACCAACGCGGTATTCATGTACTTTGACTTCTTTCGGTATTCCAATTCGCATATTGATCTCTCCATTAGTTGACGGAATTGACTAATTCACCCGTTTGTGTGGTCTCTAAATCGAGCGTGAGAAGCTTCGAAATCCCCTTCTCCTCCATCGTGACTCCAAAAATTCTGTCGGCAATTGTCATTGTTCGCTTGTTATGAGTAATCACGATGAATTGACAAACGTCGGAAAACTGCTTCACTAGTTTTACAAATCGCTCGACGTTGGCATCGTCAAGCGGTGCATCAATTTCATCCAAAATGCAGAATGGCGATGGCTTCACTTCAAAAATTGCAAACAGCAAGGCTAACGCAGTTAGACATTTTTCTCCACCAGATAATAACTGGATCGATCGCATCTGCTTTCCTGGTGGTTTTGCGACGATCTCAATGCCAGCCTCCAAGACATCTGTACTATCGACAAACTGCAAATCGGCCTCGCCGCCCGAAAAGAGAATGGCGAAATTCTTTTGAAAGTTCTCTCGAATCTTCGCAAATGTCTCTTTGAAAATCGCTCGACTTTCTTCGTCGAGCTCCATGATGACGGCAATCAACTCTTTTTCTGCCTCTTCCATATCTTCCAGCTGGTAATGGATGGCCTGGTGTCTCTCCTGACATTGCGCATGCTCTTCTATTGAAAGCATGTTCACAGCTTTGGAGGAGTCTACTTCCCTCCGCAGCTGTTTAATGCGACTTTCAAGGAGAGCTCCCCCTTTTGTGATCTCCGCTTTTTCAGAGATTGCCGCACTGCTGATGCCATACTTTTCTTGCAATTCTTTGCTCAAAGCTTCGATTTGGGTAGCCATTTGCGCGCTTTGAACGTGGAGTTGGTGCCGAGCCTCTTGTTGCTTTCTCCACTCAGCTGTTGCCTGATCGGTTTTTGTTTGCAGCAAGCGCATTTTCTGTTGCAGCTTCAATAACTCCTCTTCCAAAGCCATTTTGGCTTTGGTAGCTTCCGCAAGGGCTTTTTCATCCGCAGCCAACAAGCGCTTGAGCTCTTCGCCTCTTTTTCCGATCTGGGTTTGTAAGGCACTTCCTGCCTGCAGCTCCTCTTTGATCCGCTTTGTTTGTTGCTGACTTTCTTCGTATTTCACGTCGATAATGGTAAGCGCATTCAACAGTTTTTGCCTCTCATCGAGCAAGAGCTGGTGCCCCGCTTCTACCAGCTTCACGGCTTCGCTCTTTTTCTTTAACTCTGTTGCAAACTTTTCCACCTTTTCCGCAGCAAGTTCAACATCGCGCTGGATCGCTGCCGCTTTTTTTAATGCAGCTGAGACAGCTTCTGCACACCCATTTTTTTGACGATTCCAGATAACCATGTCCGCGCACGTGGCCTCAATCTCCCCTTCTACTTTGCGAGCCTCTGCTAAAATCCGTTCCCGTTCACTCTTGCTTTTTTGCAGCGTCACGTTCATTTCGGCGCTTTTGATCTCGAGCTGTCGAATGGCCTTGTCTGCAACAACGCTCTCCTCCTGCACTTCCCTTCTCTTAGCCTGCAGTGCATTCAACACCTGTTCAAGCTGCTTGCCCTCTTTTTCTCTCGAAGCGATCTGCTGCTCTAACTCTTTAATTTCGGCAACGCGCACAAAAACGCCGCTAGCCTCACTCTTTGGGAAAAAGACGACCAAATGTTCATCGACGAACCACCCATCTAGGTGGCAGCTATTTTGTTGAATAGGGGTAAGGCTTTTCTTTTCAGAAAGAGAAATGGATCCGAGAAAATGATTGGTCAAATCGTTACCAGTGAGATGATAGCTGAGCTGCGCCTGATCGCGTTTGATCGTTTTCTTTTTCTGTGGGGTATCGATCATCTCAAGGCAAATGAGGGAAAAATCGGCAATCTTATGCGTTGCTGCAAATTGAGTAACGAGGGAAAAATCGCGCAAGGTTTCGACGACGAGGGTTTGAGTATAAGGGGCCATCACAGTTGCCACAGCTTTCTCAATCCCCTTTTTCGGGGTGAAGCTCGCGTAGAGAGGCTTTAATTTTTTGTAGAGAGGGCTTGCAGGTGAAGCGCTCGCCTTAAGCAATTTCTGAGCGCCCGCTGAAAAACCCTCCATCTCATCCTGAAGAGCTTTGAGAGCTTTATGTCTTGCCCTTGCATCAGCTAAAAGCCGATTGATCCCCTCATAGCGCCCATCTTGCGTTTCGATTTCACTCATCAAATCAGCGAGTTGCGTTTCCAATAATTCCATTGTTTCGCGCTTCTCATCCAACGCCTCTAATAACTTTTCGAAGTTCTTTTGACCCTCTTTAGACAGCTTATCAGCGGCCTGCAGCTGCTCTCGCAATACGCCTTTGCGGCTGCGAAGATATTTTTCCCTTTCACTTCCATTCTCCAGACGCACTTCGAGCTGCTTTAATTCCCCTTGCATGCCTTGCTGCTTTTGAGTCGATTCTAAAAGAGATTTTTGTTTCCGTTGGTAATCTGCTCGTTCCTCTTTTAACATGTTCTCTTGTGCATGCAAAGAATCGCTCTGCAATTTAAGCTCTTCTTGGACGGTTTTCCTTTTCTTTTCTACAACAGCTAAAGAAGCCTTGAGGGCTCCTTTCTCTTTTTGTTCCTGTTCCCGCTTTTCTTGGATCGTTTCAATTTCTGCGGTGAGTTGCTCTTCCCTTTCTTGTAATTCGCGCAAACGAAGGAGGCTTCCTTCCCGCTCTTTTGTGTGAATCTCTTTCGTGCTGTGGCATTGGAAAACGCGTTCGCTACGTGCCCTGAGACTTTTTTCTATCTCGAGCAACTGCTCTTTCATCTCGCGCGAAGCCCCCTCGAATCCTGTGTTCTTCAAGTTCAAATCGGCAAACGCTTGATCGGCCGCATCGATTTTGTGCTGTAGCTGAGCACGCTTTTTGCTCCATTCGAGCCATTTCTCTTCAAGCAACACGCGTTCAAGTGACTCTAGCTCCCCTTTCTTCTCTTGGTACAGCTTGGCTTCTTCTGCTTGCCTTTCTAAGACCATCACCTGCCGTTCGATCTCTCTGTGAAGATCGCGCACACGTTCGATGTTGCCCTTTGTTTGCTCGAGCTTGCGCAGCGCTTCTTTTTTCTTTTGCAAAAATCGCTTAATTCCTGCTGCTTCCTCAAAAATGTAGCGTCTTTCAATCGGAGCGAGGCGAATCACCTCATCGATTTTCCCCTGCTCGAAAAACGCATACATGTCGTTCCCCACGCCAGAGTCAAACAGCAACTCCTGCACATCTTTGAGGCGAGCGATATGATCGTTGATCAGATAATCTGATTCTCCACTGCGGTAAAGGCGGCGCGTGATCGTGACGGAATCAAAGAGCGAAGAATTTTTGCCTGGAACGTCTTCTAGAGTGAGCGAGACTTCGGCAACGTTTTGTCCTTTGCGTTCTGAGGTGCCCGCAAATATGACATCCGGCATCTTATGGCCGCGAAGAGAACGCGCAGACTGTTCGCCCAATACCCAACGGAACGCGTCGGCAACATTTGACTTTCCACAACCATTGGGACCGACGACAATCATAATCCCTTGGTCAAAAAGAAACACTGTCCGATCAGCAAACTATTTAAATCCGGCAATGACCAGCTTTTTAAGCCGCACAGTAACCTCCTCTCGAGAAACAAGAGAAAATACCCGATTTCACTCAATAAAAACAACCAAAAAAAAGACCGATTTGAACGGGTTCAAAGCACCCTGTATTAACAGGAACTAAATTTGACTAGTAAATAAAATAATTATATAATAGAGGTAGGGAAATGACTCACCATGGTGTAACTATGAAGAACCCTGTTTCGCTAGATCTATGCTATAAGAAATACATGGGCGACCTGTACCAATGGTTACCCGATGGCTTTACGACGATCGATCTCGAAGTCCTGCAGCAACTGGATCTTTTGCATTTTCACGAGACAGTCCATGTCGATTCCGGGGTAACCCGTTATTTCCATGTCGTTGAGTCCGATGAGAAACTGACGCTCGTCAATGAAGAATTCGTAATCTGGATCGTCCCTGAAAAGGGGGAAAATGATGGGTGCACCTACACCCTGATTGCGCGCAATAGTCAAGATGATCTTCACTTAGAGTTGGGATTTATTACTAAAGGAATCTACAATCGCTCCCACTTAGTTTTGCAGATTATTGAAAAGTATCTCCTTGAAATTCACGCTACCGAAGCTCTTTTAAAGAAATTATCTTAATTTTTCCCTGTAAATTTAAAATATTATTATTATATTATTTATCAAACATTTTCTTTTTTTATTTTTTATTGCAAGAAAAACAGATAAAATGTTAGATTTTTGCTCATAAATATAAACACAAACGCAGATAGCTAAAATTTCAAACGCTGATAGATAAAATTTCAAACGACCACCCGATTCGAATAAAAGGAATAATAGATGACTTCAATCCAACCAAACAATCAAAATCATTTAATTTCGTCGCAAGATGGGAATAATTCTCAAATTAGTTATCGAACAAGCAGAACAATGTATAGTTCTCCAACAAATCAATTACCAGGTATTGCCTATTCTTCGCCTTGTTCTGATACGCACGATCCAGAAGCTTATACGGATAAACTAAGAGCGGAGATCCGCCAGCATGCGCATCAACGCATTTTAATCATCCACGTTAAGGCTGAAGCCGTCTTCGGTCTTGGAAAAAGAACTTATTCTCATACCACCAGTAATCTCAGAACGGGTGTGGAGCATGCTCGAGCACAAGTCGATCGCGGCAATGACGAATGGGATGCCGCTCACTCTGATGCTGCAGCAGGGTTTTACGATAATCGCAGAATCGAAATTGGGCGTGAAATCATGGCTGAAAATACCATCACACCTATAAAGTTGGCCGTCCTTAAATCCAAAAGCCATCAGAAATTCACAGAAGCAGATATCTTGGAGCTTTTATCTCTTACAAACAATCCAGACCAGTTCTGGAATCGGTTTGATCAGTTGTGGACACCTTCAAAATACGAATTTTCCAATATTTTAGATGACACCTACGTTGGCACAGCCTCAAATATCACGACGCTCATGCCAAGAGATCTCAACAGAACAGTCGACAGGGGGTTGGAGCGCAAAATACGCCCACTCTATGCCCAATTATTGGAAGCGTCCATGTTAGGAAAAATAGAACCTGACGAGATCGCCAAAACCTATCAAGTGGCGATCAAGCAACATTTCGCGAAAGCGGAACAGCTCATCAAGCGTCGCATCGAAGACTTGACCCAATACAAAATTCTCATCGACAAACTCACTGCCTTCCATACAGATGAGCAAAAAGCGCTCTTAAAAGAAATCTCAACCATTCAAAATAAACTCGCTCGTTATGTCTATCCCGGCGTACCGAGTGTTTTTGAACCTGAAATTCCCAATCTGTTCGACGAAACGATTGACGATGATTCAGACGCCATGCTCCTCCTCAAGTCGAAATTCCATCATACAGTTTCTGAGATCAAATCCAGCTTCACTTCCACTCTCAACAGAATGAAGTGTTACCTATTGTTTACCCAAGAGGAAAGTGCAGGGAGTGAATTACCCGATTTCACCATGCTCTCTGGAACCTATGTAAAAGAGATTGACAAGCGGATGCCTCTATCTCCAACGAAAAGGCTGGAAAACCGCTTCGAAATTCTTCGTCCTTGTGATGTGAAGCAGAAACGAAAAAGCAATGCTGCTGATCTAACACCGGTTAAAAAGCAGCTCGTCGCGGATGACGAACCCACAGAAAACACGGTTCCGACAACCGACTACGCAGCCACTCAATAAGAGACAATTGCAGAGGTCCGTTTTGGCGTGACCTCTGCGTTGAAAATTAGACCTTATTGAATGCACTATATTTTGACTCTGAAGGTATCCTTAGTGTCAAAAAGGAGACTTATGGGTAAAAACATACTTATCCTGTAAGATGAATCGAGAAACAGTTTTTTCCAGAAACCCTCTCATAACTCACATGAGAGGCATAATGAGCAATTAACTGTAAGCCACACCCCTTTCTACTATTGAGCTCGGGAAAAGCCTTTAACCTATCGATCTCCTTTGCCCAATCAAACGGAATGCTTCCATCCTGTATGTTCAGTACGATTGAATCGTTTTGGCTTATGCAAGAAATGGTTATCCATCCCTCATTGCCCGCATAGCCGTGTTGGATGATATTGACGAGAGCTTCCTCAGCAACGAGCTCGAGCCTCTCAAGGACTTCTTGGCTATGCGTGCGCTCCAAAGGAGCACGTACAAAAGCCAAGATCTCAGAAAGGGATTGCAACTCTGCTGGAAATTCCATATTGCTAGAACTACCAACTTTGGTTGACAAAGTCCACAATTTTTCTCGCTAATAATTCCTGTAGAGGGGTCTGAACAGCATCGTACGCGGAATCGATGTCGATCAACTGCCCCAAAGAAAAGACGTTGACTCCGTTGCGACTGAAGTAATAGTCGTGGTCGTAATCGACGCTTGCCGTGATGCGCGCAGGACCTAAGAGCTGCCGACAAGTCCCCCGTTCCGTCACGGATACTTCAACGGTTGCAATGACGCGCGATTCTGTAGGAATCACGTCTTTTGTCCGTTTTCCCCTTTTCTTCCGATCGTAATTGAAGCCAATGTTTTCATCTCTCACGTCGACAATCGCTACGTTGAGTTGCAATACACCATCGTGCGCACGGTACTGAAAGGCACCAGAGCGAACCAACTCACGCACTAAAACAGGTGTAAAGGAACCGTCGGTATCCCCAATGATATAGGGAACAGTGATCGTCGAATAGCCGGAAAGAGGGCTCTCTTGGTGTTCTACATGATACCCACAAGAGGCTAGGGCAATGCTGCAAATAACTAAAAAAAGTGACCGGTTGAAGAACGACATTCCTTCACTAGCTGATCTCAAGATCTCCCTCTATGAAGGGAATTTCTTGCGTCTCTTTCTGAAGGCGGCCAGGATCGCGGGAAGTATCTTTATACTCGGGATACAAGACGTACATCCGATCGCGACACAATTCAGAAATACAGGTTTCTGGGAACTGGTAGATCGCATTGTTGTAATAAATCATAGCAGCTTTTGGTTTCCGTTTCCGCTCGTAATACTGCCCCATCTCGTATAAACCCTTGGCGTAACACTCTTGGATTCCCAAAAAATCTTCATTGACTTGGCACAGCCTCTCTTCACGAGGGAAATTGCGGCTAAATTTTTGCAGGTTCAACTCAGCAAATGTCAAAATATCGGGGTTTTGATACTCCCTTTCGCACTGATCGAGATAGACGCGTGAAATCATCAAATAACACTCGGGAGCCAAGACGTGCTTGGGAAAGCGGCGAATCACCTGCTGAAAAGCCTCTACAGCTGCTGTATACTGCCCCCATGACCACTGGAGCCACCCCTTTGCGACAAGAGAATGAGCGGCAATGTCGTGGCATGGCACAGTGGCGACAATCTCGTCGTAAATTTCGATCGCCAATGTGCGGTTGGTCATGCACTTGGGAAACTCTCGCATTCCAAAGCATCTGGTTTTGGCTCCAGCACCCACTTCCTCGCCAATTGAGAATTTATACTGAATGGTCTCTTCGAAAAAATGGGGACTCCCATGGCAAGAGAGGTAATTGGAAAACGCTTCATTCGCAAGGTCGTATTCTTTGAGATAAAAGTAAGAAACACCTAAGTAAAAATACCCCTCCTGAGCATAAGAAGTCCCAGGGTAAGCGGTTGTGACGAGGCGGAACTGGATCGCAGCGTCATCCCAACACAAGTTTTCATAGGCACGCGTCCCCTTTTCAAAGTGCCGCTCAACAGGGAGCGTGGCATACTCATCTGTATCGATGAGTCTTCCCCTTTTAAACACGTACCCTGCAGAAAGTGGGTCTTGTGTCAGAAAAATTACCAGGAACAGGGTCAAAACGAAAGTATATATCGCTCTAAATTGCATGTGTCTCAACGGGTTGTTTAGTGAGCAGTATTGTAGGCAAATCGCTTGGTTCCTGTCAAGACTTCAGTCTTTCAAATATTGAGCCCACTTCCCGCTCGAATTCAGAGCTGCCAGTCACCCCCCACGCGCTGCCGATGTGGAGCGAAGCTGGTTGCACTCCGGTACCGACAAAATCGATTTGTACGGGCTGGCTCCCACGGTGTTTTTCCATTAACTGTTTCAATTTGAGCAGATCGCTCAAACGCACTTTGTCAGCATCGATCTGCCATTTCAACACAGTTGTTTTCTTCTCCACGGCTGCCACAGCTGGTTTCTCCTGTTTTTCCTGATTCTTTTTCACATAGGACGTGCGCGGTTTTGAGTGATACTTTACCTTGTCATACGCCGCATCGCAAACAGCGATCATCGCCTCATCGATTTGGGATAGATCATCAAACCAGCGACAGCTGAGCTTAAGCTCGTTATCCCGGTATTCTGCCTGCAGAACGGCGTAAAGAAGCTGGTTGTCGCGCAACAGGTGTCCCTTTTCGTCAAAGAGTTCGGACCAAATGGGCAACTCGTACCGATTCATCCCGTCCCCAATCGTCAAAATCGCAAATTTCTTTTGCGTTTTAGACGAAAGACGCACCTGGACAGTTTCCACAACAAACGCGCACCGAAAAACGGCATCTGATGTGAGTTGATCGATCGAGGAGAGTGGAACGCACGACAGGCGCTTCATCTCGTTGCGATAAGCATCTAGCGGGTGGCCCGTCAAAAAGAATCCAACGAGCTCCTTTTCGCGCAACAGGAGCTGCAGTTTGGTTCGTCCCAACTTAACAGTCGGAGCTTTCTCATAGCGCGCTGCATCAGTATCTCCCATCAAGGAAAATAGATTCATCACGCCAGCTGCGCGCTCTTTTTGCTCGCGCATTGCAGCCTCATACAGCGGATCGACGCTTTCCTTCAACGCATCGCGCGACCATCCAGTAAAATCAAAACAGCCCGCATCCACTAAGTCTTCAATGGCCTTCTTGCCCACTTTTTTGGTGTCGATTCTATGACAAAAGTCGTACAGGCTTTTAACGGGCCCCCGTTTCTGCCTCTCCGCGATAATCGCTTCGACAACACCGGTGCCGATCCCTTTAATGCCCGACATGGCAAACCGGATCCCCTCTGGTGTTGCAACAAATGTTTGGCTGGCCTCGTTGACAGCAGGTGGCAAAATCGCAATCCCCATCGCTTGACATTCGCCGATGAATTTCGCAACCTTGGACAAATCGTCGCTATCGCATGTCATAAGCGCTGCCATCCATTCTTTGGGATAGTTCGCCTTAAGATACGCCGTCACATAAGACAAATAGCCGTAAGCAGCGGCATGCGACTTGTTAAATCCGTACGAGGCAAATTTCTCCACTTTATCGAAAATGCGCATCGACAACTCATCATCAATCCCATTTTGCCTGGCTCCTTCTCGAAATTTCTCCCGCTCTTTTGCCATCTGCTCAGCGTCTTTTTTACCCATCGCGCGGCGCAGCACATCCCCTTCGCCCAGTGAGTAGCGCGCTAACTTGCTAGCAATCTGCATCACCTGCTCTTGGTACACCATAATCCCATATGTTTCAGACAAGATCTCCTGAAGCCACGGGTGGTCGTACTCAATCGGCTCACGCCCATGCTTGCGGTTGATAAAGGAGGGGATCATGTCCATCGGACCTGGGCGATAAAGGGCGCCCACAGCAATGATCTCTTCAAACTTGTCCAAATGGAGATTGCGCGCCAAATCTTGCATCCCACCCGATTCCAACTGGAAGATCCCCATTGTCTTCCCCTGGTTTAACAAATCGAATGCCTTCCTGTCGTCGAGCGGCAAGTTAACCCAATCGATCATCCGCCCTGTCGTCCTCTTGACCGCCTCAACGCACACGTTGATGGCCGTCAACGTCTTTAATCCTAAAAAGTCCACCTTCAACATGCCCACAAGCTCAACTGGCTTCATCGAGTATTGAGTTACCGACATGTCGGAATCTTTAGCGGTGCACACAGGAATGTGATCCGTCAGAGGCTCACCGCTGATGATAATTCCCGCAGCATGGATCCCCGTGCTTCGGATCGATCCCTCAAGCTTGCGCGCTGAATCGATGATCCGGTGAGCATCGGAATCGCTCTCGTACATCTGCCTCAGCTGAGGGTCTACTTCCAAGGCCTTATCAAGCGTAATATTTAGATCGTCAGGCACGAGTTTGGCTATCTCATTCACCTTGGTTAAAGGCACGTTGAGAACACGGCCAACGTCCTTAATCGACATCTTCGCCTTCATCGTGCCGAAGGTAATGATCTGCGCAATGTTCTCTTTTCCATACTTTTGCAACGTGTAATTGATCACAGCATTGCGCCCATCCATGCAAATGTCGACGTCGATATCGGGATATGAGATCCTCTCTGGGTTAATGAAACGCTCGAAAAAGAGGTGGAAGCGGAGCGGCTCGATATCGGTCACACCGATCAAATACAACACAATCGAACCAGCCCCAGAACCGCGTCCAGGCCCAACTGGAATCTGATGGCTTTTAGCCCAGTGGATGAAATCCCACACGATCAATAAATAGTCGCTCATCCCTTTGGGAACAATCACACCCATCTCATAGTTGAGCCGATCGCGCACCACTTGCATCGGATCTTGATTGGGGAAAAGCTCTTTTACCTTCGCCAATCGCTCCGGCGTATAACGTTCCGGAATACCCTTTTCACACAACTCCCACAAATACTCCTCAACCGCTTTGACCTGCTCTTCTTTGGTGTATGACCGATCCGCTAATGAAGGGGGCAGATAAACGGGGTAGTGTTTCGTCTTAAAGTCGAGTTCCATCTTGCACTTCTCTGCCACGAGAAGCGTATTGGAAATCGCTTCCGGAACATCGCTAAAGAGCTCTGCCATCTGCTGTGGAGACTTAAAGTACACCTCATGGGAAGGGTAAACCCTCCTTTTTGGGTTGGGAATCTTGAATTTTGGATTGCCAAACGAATCCTTTTCCCAAATCTCACAGGGCTCACCCGATTGGATATTCAATAGAATCTCGTGTGCGCGCCACTCTTCACGGTCGATGTAGTGGCTGTCATTGGTAGCCACAAGAGGAATTCCAAGCTCCCGACTTAACTCAATCAGTTTGCGATTCACCTGCTCTTCCATGTTGATGAAGTCTTGGTAATGTTGATGCAGCCAAGACTCTTGCAAAAGGCCGTCTTTCTGCTGATCTTCAGGGCTCATCGCATGCCGTTGTATCTCCAAGTAGAAGTCATCGCCAAACACCTCGTGATACCAAGCGATCTGCTGCAGCAGCGACTCGCGCGTCCCTCTGAGCGCCTCTTGGGAAATGCGGCTGCTCATGCAACCCGAAAGGCAGATCAAACCCTTGCTATACTGCCGTAAAATCGACGCGTCGACGCGCGGGTTGTAGTAAAACCCTTCGGTAAATCCAATGGAGGAGAGTTTGCAGAGGTTGTGATACCCTTCGCTGTCCTTCACCAAAATCGTCTGGTGGTAACTTGAGCGTTGCGCCGCGTCTTTCTTCTTTTCGGTGCGATCGCCTGGTGCGACGTACAATTCGCAACCAATGATCGGCTTCACTTTTGCCGCTTTACACGCCTTATAGAAATCAACCGCTCCATACAAGTTGCCATGGTCTGTCAGCGCAACAGCTGGCATCCCAAAAGCCGCTGCTCTCTCCGCAATGGCATGCACCGATGCCGTGGCATCCAAAATCGAAAACTGAGAATGAACGTGTAAGGGAACCCACATAGCGCATTTTCCTAATGAATCAGCCATCGTAACAAGATCACAGAAAAAAGGAAAGAAGGACCCTTTCGAGCCTTTCATATTGACGGGAAGAGAAGAATTTGCTAGATATGCGTCAGTGCAAAATTTTTAGGGATGCGTCATGATCGAACTCAGCGTTCTTTCCCACTCAGATCCATCGAAGAACCCTTTCCAAAAGACGTATAGCTTTAACCAATCAAAAATTATCATCGGAAAAGCAGGCGCACCCGGAGTGGATGTTCCTCTCGAAGGGGAGGGGCTCGGAGATGCCCATCTCCTCATCTTGAGGCAACCTGGTAAAGACTCACAGTATTACGTTCTCGTCAATGCTACAAACGACCCATTTGTCTCTATCAACGATCTTCCCTTCGGAAAAAGACGGCTCCAGGTTGGCGATCTGATTACCCTCAGCAACACGACGATCCGCTGCGAAGCGATCTTACTTGCCGAACCAATCCTAGAACCTGCTGCAACAGAAAAACCGGTCTCTGAAGAGCCTCAACCGCCGCCGCCCCTCCTGTCAAAGAGCATCCCCGACCGAAAACCGCATGTACCGATCGCCCCACCACCAGAGCTGATAGAAGAATTCGAACCCTCTCCAGAACCGCTTCCCGCCAGCCCTGCAAAGCTCTCTTTGAAAGACGACTACCTTCGCGAATACGACGATGAAAGCGATGCCAATCTCTTCAAAAGGCGGGAGAGAGGAGCGAGCGAACCTGCGCCTCTTCAAACGCCTAGAAACTGGACGTTCCTAACGAAATACATCTTCACGATTCTTGGATTGGTTGCCATTTTCATGGGAGCCTTCTACATCCACACAAGCCACCAAGGGCGCCACGAAGAAATTGAGGCTGCAAAAAGTGTAAGCGATGTCGCCATGGCGCTTGCCCATGCACAGATCCACCATACACAACCACAAAACAATAACTGGTCCGATCAAGAGTTCATCAAAGACAACTTAAGAGCTGTGCTAGCGGATCAATACGCGTGTCTTGCCGATTTTGATTCGCATGGGCAACTGACTCAGTGTCCCTACAAGTTGCGCATTCATACAGGCAACGACAGCACCCAATTTATCGTGATCGCACAACCAGAGCCTACGCTGTTTCAATGGCTCGCTCCTCGCAGTTCCCTCGTCATCCATTCCGAATCGATGGTCATTCGCAAAATCGACGATTTAAAAACCATCAACCGGATCCTCGTTAACGCCCCAAACCTCGATGAGAAGGAACAAAAGGATCTGATAAGCGCCATTGAAAAAGGGAAGATCCTTCCTCTAGAGCAACTCATCTCCCCGATCGAAAATAATGGATTTGAGCCCCCTTCTTCGCTCGCGATCCTCCATCCGGGGGCTGAGAACTTTATCTACAACGCCCCTCGTTATTATCTGATGGGGGAGAATTTGATTAATCACTTGATCGCGGCGTTGGACAAACCGACGTTCGACAACGACATCCATACCCTGCGGCAAGAATTCCACGCTTTAAGCCATTACTCCCACTTTTTGTTCTACTCTTCAAAAGGGGTAAAGCGCGCAATGCAAGCACAAAAAGCACTCTCAGCTCTCGAAACCGAAGAGAAATTCCTCCTCGCCTACGGCAATCTAGACAACAATGGAAAGCTCAGATCGGTTGAGCTGCTTCCCGACGAGTCAGAAGCGTTCCCGGCCCCCCCTGAAGAAAACACAGAAATTGCCTTCCACGACACCAAGCCTTTTCTCAAAGATGAGGATCTCTTTAAACATCCAAACCCCTCCCCCACTCCAGGAACCTCTGCGTCCCATTCAGACCCCTTCCTGCTCCAGCTCAATGCCATCATCACAGCCCGCACCCTCATGCTAAAACCTTTAAACGATGAAATCACAGCACTTGTGGCCCACCACACAACCCATTGGGACCCCGACTTTGCCCTTTTCTACCCAAAAGCATTCAGCAGATATTCAAAAACCGATGAAGAGCAAAAGGAAAAAATCATCAAAGCTCTGGGGACCTTTGCGCAAGAACACCACTATCTAGCTGCCGACCGCTTTATCAACTACGTGGCAGAAGCTAAAGGGATGACCTATTTTGAAGCCTATCTCGAGCGATTAAAAGAGCAACAGCTCCATTCCCCTCTAACGAAAGAAAAAATTCGGGCCCAATTTGGTGAAATCACAACGAGTATGTCTTGGCCAACGCTCAACCAAAGCGTTGAAAAAACAGCCAAGCTCTTGACATTCGAGTCGATCCCCAATGCGAGCGAGCTCATCTCCATCCAAAATGAGTTTTCGTCCAGGGTAATCCAAAAGCTCAACCAATTCCTCCTATCCTCCGACCAGTACCTCCCAGCTGATGCCTTCAATGCCGAATCGCGCAATACCCTGGTCCACATCCTGGAAAACGCGTGGATCGACGACCCCGAAACCCATGGCTTTTACCTCTCCGAATTCGACCAAAGACGCACCGGCTCCTACAAGTAGAGCCCTTCTATCGTGCCCGTGCCCAAAAACTGCCTTCAAACGAAACCTAAAACAGCTTTTGAGGCAAACGATTTCCTTGATATTTAACCGTTGATTTGATACAATGCGCTCGAAAAACCCATACTTGGAGTATATCTAATGGATGCCTCACCAACTATCTATCAAATGCTGCTAGACCCGTCACTCGCTCAGAAAGACCCACAGACACCTGGTTATTTTGATCGCTTTGTGCCTCAAATGACGAATAAGCGAAAAGAGCTCTACGGCGAACAAACGATGCATCAAATCAGGAAAGAAGCAATCATCGGTCTTGTTGCCGACGTCTCCATGATTGCCCTCTCCATCTTTGCGGCGATTTGGGTAGTAAACTCCAGCACACGCTCCAGCAACTACCAAGCATGGTCCGACCAAGCCGCACGGGCACTGGCAGGACACGATACCTCTCTTTTTGGGAAAGCTCCGATAGACTTAACTTATTCCGGTAGTGTCTATAAGTTTATTCAAGCTCCTGACTCCTCTTCCGGTGCCGGCAGTTGGAAACTGCTCCAACCTCCATCTGAATTCTTCACGTTTTCTCAGCATGTCCATGCTAAAATGAAGGACATTACGCGTCCCATACTCGTTGCATCCTGCTCGGTCGCGCTCGTCTTACCAACAGCCCTCTACGCATTGAAAACTTGGGTAATGAAGCAAGTCTCTTCAATTCAGACCAAACTAGACGAACATATTGCCACCGTCCGAAATAAGATCCTCGATAGTCCGCTGAATGACCGGCAAATCGTACAATTAAGATCGATGAACACTTGGAAATTTGACATCTCATATGAGAGCATAACGCTTCGTCTCAAAGATCTCGATGCTTCCTTAACTCAAACTCTCTACAATTCAAATCTGCTCAGGGGAAAAAATGAGGATATTACTATCGGTAACGCATGGCATCCTGACGAAAATATAAAAGAACGAAAGGCAACAAAACTCGAGGAGTTTAAACACAAGCACCATCTGATCCTTTGGGATCATTATGCTGGGTTCATGGGGGCAAATGCCGCGGTGCCTCCCGCAGAAGATCCTGATTATCCCCAATATCAAAACTATCTCAATGAGAAAGGACAACTCGAATCAGTCGAGAAGATCTATGAGGAGATGCTGGGCATTCGAACAAAGATCAGTCGACAAAAGGCTGATGCAAAACAGTTAAAAATCATGGCCGAAATCGAAAGCCTGATTGTAAAAATTGAGTCAGGAACTGGTACAACCCAAGAAAAATTAGGTGCAGCGCAGAAGGCCAAAAGTAGTATCGATGGGTACCTCCCACAGTTAGAGACACAATAAACTTTAGCCAAGTCTGCCCAAAAACTGCCTCTGGCGAGGTTTATAACAGCTTTTGAAGATCAAAATTTCCTTGATATTTAATCATTGATTTAGTATAATTTCGCTTCGAAGAATTTAATTAGGAGTGTGTCAATGCAATCATCTTCAGAACTGTCCATCTATAGGATGCTGATAACCCCTTCACTTTCTCGGGAAGATCCAGAAACACGTGGTTATTTTGCACGTGGCTATCTTGATCGCTTAGTTCCTCAAAATACGCATTGGCGAAAAGAGCTCTACGGGGAACAAACGATTTATCAAATCCGAAAGGAAGCAATCATCGGTCTTGTTGCCAACGTCTCCATCCTAGCCTTCACCATTTTTGGGGCAATTTGGATGGTACGCTCCAGCAACTACAAAGCATTGTCCGACAAAGCTGCACTCGCACTGAAAGGGCCTAATACCTCTCTCATTGGAAAGGCGCCTATAGACTTAACTTATATAAGACTCGTCTTACCAGTAGCCCTCTACGCATTAAAAACTTGGGTGATGAAGCGATTCTCTTCCATTCAGACCAAACTAGACGATCATATTGCCGCAGTCCGGAATGGTATCCTCAATGAAATGTTAGCTGACGACCACATCGTTAAATTACGCTCGCCCGAGCCATGGTGGCACAATCGCATATCAGCAGATTCCAGTGCACTTGGTCTCAAAGGCCTCGACGCTTCCTTGACTAAAACTCTCTATAATCCGAATCTGCTCAGGGGAAAACGTGAGGATATTACTATCGGCGACGCATCGTATCCTGACGAAAATACACCAATACGAAAAGCAACAAAACTCGAGGAATTCAAGCAAAAACACGATCGGATCCTTTGGGATAGTTATGCTGGGTTCATGGTGGCAAATGCCGCGGTACCTGGCGCAGAGGATTCTAATTATCCACAATATCAAAACTATCTCGAAGAGAAAGGACAACTCGAATCAGTCGAGAAGATTTACAATGATATGCTGGCCATTCGCACAACGAACAGTCGACAAACGGCTACAGCAAGGCAGCTAAAAATCATGGACGAAATCGAAACGTTGATTGAGTTTACTGAGGAACAGAATCGTATGCCACGTCCAGGCAACGAGCCCTTCACGCGATTAGAGACAGCTCGACATGTTAAATTTCGTATCGATAATTTCCTACGACTTCTAAACCCTACTTGAGACAATTGCAGAAGTAGGTTTTAGGCGGATTTTGAGCGATTTTCGCCAGGTTCTGGGTTTTGTCGCAACTCCACATACTCTTTAGAGTAGGGGAGTTGTGCAAAACACAGAAAATGGCAAAAAGCGCCGAAAGACGCCAAAACGGACTTCTGCAATTGTCTCACTTGAGGGACGGTGGGGACAAAAGTCCCTTTACCGTGTTGTTTTTTCCTTCACAGGAATGCTCCGATTGCATAAAATCCACCCGTCAAGATCTATGCAATCAGGTTAGCATTTATGTCGGCCCACCACTCAGCACCGGGTGTTTTTGATATCGTCCCCTCTGCCAAGGAGGAACCTTGGAGAGAGTCCCACCTGTGGAACTACGTCGAGGGGGAGATGCGCAAGATCGCCAAGGAATACAACTTCCAAGAGATCCGCACCCCCATGTTTGAAAGAACAGAATTGTTCCAACGCGGGGTTGGGGAGGGGTCTGATATCGTCTCAAAAGAGATGTACACGTTCGAAGACCGTGGCGGCCGCTCTCTATCGCTAAGACCTGAAAACACGGCCCCCGTCATGCGCGCTTTCATCGAGCATTCGCTCCATACAAAAGCGCCTCTGCACAAGTTATTTTACATCGGCCCCATGTTCCGCTATGAGCGGACCCAAGCGGGACGCTACCGGCAGCACCACCAGTTTGGGGCCGAAGTGATCGGAAGCACAGCACCGGAACAAGACGTCGAAATCATTGACCTAATCTACACCCTCTACACGCGTCTTGGATTGCACAATCTCAAGGTATCGATCAACTCGCTGGGCAGCAACGAAGACCG
>Ga0207139_1010_pt1 | contig 55274 bp, 48 predicted proteins | sample Alteio_BWMinHeat_7_FD_153585 | JGI IMG/M metagenome (GOLD analysis project Ga0207139, IMG submission 153585) | Enriched cells from forest soil in Barre Woods Harvard Forest LTER site, Petersham, Massachusetts, United States -... | ecosystem: Environmental > Terrestrial > Soil > Temperate forest >... | reverse complement strand
GCTCACAGAATCCGCTGATTTAACTACCTGCTGCAAGTAGGTGGAGACCTTCACTTCCCAAGCAGCTCCGCTTGTCTTCTTCCTTCCTTCATAGATGACAATAGGCTCTAGAGTCTCCCCCACCGCTTTGAAAATATAGTATCCTTTTTTGTCTTGGGTGATCTCGATCAAGACGTCGCCTTCGGAGGTCTCGAAGAAAGCGCTTTCTGTTTTTTTTACTTGGAGCACCGCATCCCCAACAGATGTGGGCCGCAAATCGGGCAGTAAGCGCCCAAGACTGGTTGTTGCTCCATCAAGGACGTGGAAGGTAAATTCAGTTAACTTATCCGCTACACAGAAGGCCTGCTTTGCAAAGAAATTAAGAGGGGTTGAAATGGAAAATTTCTCAAGACTGATCGACATGAGACCTCCGACTAATTGTGAGAAAAGAATGTAAAGAATTTATAAACTTCTTTGCAACAAAAAACCAAAAAATTTGACAGAATATTTATGAGAAGACGCCTCCTCTATAGTTCCTGATTTTTTTCAGGATTTTTCACAGCAACATGTTTGGTAGGATTATCCCATTGCCTTATTTGGTAGTTATTTCATTACCACAAAAAGATAAGAGCTTATCTGACCGGCGTCGCGGCTATCAAATTCCCCTGCTTTCAGCTCTTATTATTTGTAAATTATAATTAATTTAAAATTGCTTTTAAATATCCAACTAACAAAGGATGTGGATGAGTGGGCGTGGAAGAGGATTGTGGCACAAAAAGAGTTGCCAAGTAAAATCCTTTACTAGGTAATTCGATGACACGTGGTTCACCTGCCTCATCAGTAGCTGAAATTTTCATTCCCTCCTGTTGAAGTACAGAACTGAACTGTGGATTAATGCCATAATGACAATAATGTTCTTCAGTGACTTCTCTTGCCCCATAGAGTTTATATGCTAGTGTATCGGGCAGTATTCTAACCGTCATCTTTTTTCCAGCAATTTGACATGAAAGTTCGGAAAGGACCAATTGAGATGAATTCGGATCAAATTCTGCACTTGTTGCCTTTTCAATACCCATTGCATTTCTAGCGAATTCCAAAACGGCATATTGGAAACCCGCACATGTTCCCAGATATGGTTTACTGCTCTCTCGAGCAAATTTAATACCTCTTAGCGCCCCTTCTAAACTTACGACAGCACCAGGTGCTCCGAAATAAGCATCGAAATCGGACAGGAGTTCTTCGGACTTAATGCCAATTTGAGTCGTTGGCACCCAAACTGCTTCTAATTTTACTCCAATTTTTCTCGCAGCATGTTCCAAGCCCTTTGTAGTTTCTGTTTGCCTTAAACGATTGGAATCATAATCACCAATAATAGCAATGCGAATCGAACTTTTCATTATCCACCTTCTCCTTATATAAACGGACGTTGAGAAGTCAGAAGCTCAAAACTTTCGACCGGGAACGGACCGTCTGTCTAGTCGTGTTTGCAGTACGTAAGGGTTCTATCCATTTGACGATTGGCGCTAATGAATATGTAATGCTTGTCTGCATTCAGATTTTTCTCAGCTTCTGAGATGACTCCCCTTTTAAATTTTCTTTCCACGGCTCAATAGATAATGCTGGTGGATGTGGTTTTCAGCATAATACTGTGCAGCAAGAGCTTCTAGCTCAAGTCTAAAGTGGTTGAGTTGTGTTAAATCGGTTTTGGATTCATGGATCAGTTTGACGATAGGCCCAAGCGTGGGTTCAATGGTGTTTCGATAATGACCGAGGCTCAAGGCTGGAAATTGCATAAAGCCTTGATCAAAGACCAATTCTTCAAGCTTATCACCAAATTGCTCACGAACAAAGGTTGGGTCCCCCCAAAGTGACGGTGATGAAATTCCGGTTGGGAGTGGTGAATATTTCTCGACGAGACGAAAAAGACGCCCTACAAACAAACCGGGTGGCCAAGTAGAAAATGCAATCGTTCCTCCTGGCTTTAGTACTCTAAGCATTTCCCGAACAGCCACAGTGGGCCGTGGAGCAAACATATGGCCAAATTGACTCAACACCACATCGAAGAAGTGATCAGCATATGGCAGCGCCTCGACGTCCCCCTCCTGTAGCTCAACTTCGACTTTGGCTATGTTTTTATTTTCTTTTGCTCGTTCAATGAGCACAGGGCTTAAATCCAAACCAAAGACCTTAGCACCGGCTCTCGCAGCTGTAATGGCTACGACACCCGTTCCGCAACCGACATCGAGCACGGTGTGGTGTGCAGCTAAGCGTGAGAAATTCACCAGCGTTGCAGATGGAACTGTCGTCACCGCCTCTAGAGGTGAAAACGCCCCCCAGCTCGCTTTTTGCCCCATTTTAAAGGCTAAATAAGGGTCTCTTGTCATCCTGTTTTCCTAATCTATATTACCTATTTTATTTGTCCGAGAATTCTGCGAGCAGAGTAACGCTCCTCATGCTCAAAAGCTGTTTCGAAGGCGTTGAGCTCTGAGGCCTTCATACCGATCTCTTTCCCGATTTGCCGCCATTGAGCAACTGCTCCTTCGACGGTAGAAAGGAGCGCACAAGCACGTTTGGATTCAATACCGAAATAGGGAGCAGCCTCAATCAATGATTGAATGCTGGCAACATCGCCTGTCGATTCGGCAATCCAGGTTTTAAGTACTCTCCGCTTATCAGGGAATGGGTTAATATCAAAGGCTGGTGAGAGGCGCCACTGATTTTTCTCTGCATGCAAAAAACCATGATTGCGCATATGATCATCAACATTCGTGATCAAAATTGTCAGTGCAATCCGGCGCCACAACTCTTCCGCATCTGCCCGGTAATCCGAGCTGTAACGTTTGAGTGCATCGACAATTTCTGTATAAGTGTGGACTTGGCGGCTGTCCTCTATACCAAGAAGAGTTGCGGCTGAAACATACGGAATACGCTCGCCGTGCGTTCCCCGATCAAAGCGTTTAATCAAAGCAACCGCAGTTCCATCGCTTTCCACAATATGGGCCTCGGCTGCATGAATACCTGCAGCAGCTGCTATGCGTAGGGCCAACACTTCGCCCTTTGTCACGGAATAGGTATCATGAACACTCGGAAATTTTCCAATCGACAAAGATCCATCTTTGTCGACAACCGTGCATTTGGGTCTTAAACCCCCAAGTGAAGTCCCTCGACCACGCAGGTATTCTAAGTCGGCTGCGGTTTCAGTATCGGTTTCTACCGCTCGAGTTGCACGCAACAGAGAATCGAGTTCAAGGAGCGGTGGAGCTGTTCTTTTTCCCTTTCCCCCTCCTCGTTGAAAAACTCCGCTTTCATCCTGAAATCTAAGTGCACCGATGCGAGAAAAATCGTCAACAGCCAAAAGAAAATCAAGGGAAGTCAACGGGAAATCATCAAAAGATATTCCACTCTCCTTCTTCTCCTTTCGGTGCTTGCCGTTGGCTCGCAAAATCACTTGCCTGGCCCATCCATCTGGCTCCGAATCGGCAATGGCGCCATGAAAGACAGAACTCCCCTCCTTTTTTGATCGAAATGCACGTCCAGTTCTAAGAGGAAGAGCCGGATCAATTTCGAAGCTTTTACTAAATTCGATCCACTCGGGACTATACTCCAAGCCACTGCTCTCGCGATTACCCGATGCATTGAAAAATAGATTACCCACAAGTCTTTTCACATCGCCAATGTAAACTTTGATTTGTCTGTTCATAAACCCTGCGGATTTTTCTTTGGGCGAGCCCTTTTTGGCAGATTCTCTAAATCGAGCAACAATCCCGCATCATCATTGCGCTGATCAATTAAATCACCCAAGGGTGTACGAAAACCTAAAATAAATAATGCGGCTGCGTAACAACCCAATCCAACCATTGGGTCCCCTTTCTCCATCTTGCTATAGGTTGACCTGTGAATGCCAATTCTTTGGGCCATCATTTCAGCCGTAAACCCGCGTTTTAAACGTGCAATCCGAATATCAGCTCCAAACTTCTTCAACGTCCTCTCAACCGGCAGCGGCAAAAGTTGGATGGGATTTTTTTTCATATTAATGTCGCCTTTATCCTACGGTATCAGGTGTAATGCCACTCAAGACAGGCATTATCTAAGATATAACAGTTCTTCTCTATAATTGTCAAGCAACCTCTAATTTTTACCTCACAATGCTGTTTATAGATAGCATTATATTGCGTAACGCTTGTTTTATACGACATTAACAAGTAAGTAGAGACTCCTGCCGAAGCAAAGCTAAAACCGTATTTATTAACAAGGCCCAAAACGATTCCCCACTAACGGAGATAAGGTGACATTTTAACTTTGGCGGAATGGTGACATTACAACACAAAAGACATCTTGCCCCCTCTCAATCCATTATGCTCAATTTATGATCTGGAGGAACACTCTGGGACAATCTTCTGTTTACAGGGGAAATATCGTTTTAGCCCCTACCATCATGGGGTCACATCTGTATCTAATCGACGTATTTCCATCACTTTTCGGAAAGTAATCATTAATCCCGATCCGATAACAGACTCTTCATCATGACGGAAGAACCTCCTTTCTTGGATTTGGATCCAAAGCAGTTTCCCTTCCCACTTTCTTCGTCGTCAGCTTTAAAAAGGCTAGAGTTTCACAAAGAGGTGAACTTAGAAGGACCTCAAAGGCTCAGCGGGTAGTTTTAACAGAACTTCATTGCCTATGTTACGCAAATAACGATCCGCTATCAGTTTTTCCCTAAGAGCGTCAAATTTTCCGCCTCTCCAACGAATGGCTGCGACACCATAATCAACCGATGTTGCATGCTTCACAATTTTTTTCAGATATTCTGAAACTTTCACTTCCCAAACTGTATTAGACATTTCAAACTAATTTTTCACGTTAACGATTAGCTTGTAATTAATTCAGTGTTAATGATATGATTGCAATAAATACTAAAAATTAAAATTATGAATAACATACCACAACGTCTTCCAGAAGCTAATGCGCATCAAGCATCGGCTTCTCAAATTCAACTGCCAATTCAAGAAAATGCCGACGGCTCGGCGTTTTACGAAGATCGCCCTGACCTCACCGACGTAACGATCAAGGCGTTATGCAAAGCATCTGATTACAACGATAGCAAGCATCTCAAAGCGGCGATGATAGGCCAGTGGGTTTATAAAAAAGAAAAGATGCTCGAAGTCTATGCTGCCATGAAAAAAATCAAGTCCGGGGTTTTGAAAATCGACGATATTCGGAAAGAACGCCAAGGATGGTATACGCTTTTTGAAAGAGTTGATTTTGACAAGGAAGAATGCTTCAAAATCATGCAAGACGTCCATCAACAATATGTAGATTTGGACAGAGTAAATCGCCAATCTGATAATCAGAAGGTACACAATGTAAATCCCCAACCCGATATTCAGAGACTACTCGATGCAAATCGTCAATATGAAATGCATAGGGCACTTAATTACAATGAATGGCTAACAAATCTAGCAATTCGCGCTCAAGCAAATCAAATTGTTAACAACAATAACAATAATGTTAGACATGAAGAAGTGAATAATTCTCCACGAAAGAAAAAGAAAACTGAGCCAGATGCTGAAATATCTCCATCCTATAAATCTACTGGAGTCTCGCTTACCAGAGAAAATGCGACTATCAATCTTGCTGTTATTAGGAGTGGGGTACTCGGAATTATTAGTAATGTAGAAGGGAGCCCTAATAGTAGGCAAAATTGGATAACAATCCAATGGAACGATGGGCGTAACGAAAGATTGCTTTCTACAAATTTCGATTTGCTGGATATCTATATCGCTTCTTTGCAATAACTCGACAGTAATTTCAGTTTACACACTTGGCGATCTTTGCAGCAAAAAATGCGTCATAATTATGACTATGAGAATGTTGATAGGAAGCCTTAGCTCTGGTATAAAATTCAATAGCTCTAGCAAGTTCCCCAAGCTCATAATACACATCTCCTAAATTGGTCAAGCTCTGTGCAACGTCTGGATGATTCTCACCCTTTAAACATACGACTCTGATCGTAAGCGCCTCTTTATGCATCTCTTTAGCTGTTTCGAATTTTTTTTGTTTTTGAAGCACTAACCCGAGGTTGTTATAGCTGATGGCCAAACTCAGATGAGGTTCGGTGCCGAGGCAGGCTATCTTCATTTCCAACGCCATTTGATTCTTCTCTCTAGCTCCATCTAAATTGCCTAAATCCTCGAGCACATTAGCCAATTGGCTAAGGGTATCAGCGATTTTCACATGATTCTCAGTTTTCAAGCAGGTAATATCGGTTTTCAGCGCCTCTTCATACATCTTTACAGCGTTCAGGAAAATTGATTGGTCCTCAAAAACTAAACCTAGATTGTTATAGATATCAGCCAAGCGCTCATCAACCTCGCCATTCAAGTATTCCAGATGACTAGCAAGCGCTTTTTCATACATCTTTTGAGCGCCTTCTGAATCTCCCTGCTCCGCAAGCTGATTCCCTTTGTTATAGCAGTTATCAGCCTCCTGTCGGGCTATAGATCTCGCTAAAACTGCAGAATCTGATGGACCAGCACCTGTAACCGAATTCATGTTTAAACTCCCCTAACTGTCTTATAGCGTGTCGCTTATGATAACAGAAAAGAGGCCTTTAAGTCAATGACTTATTTTCCCCATATTCGAAATATCCGGATAAGAATGATCAGACTTTTAACACAAATCAATTTTTTGATTGAGTCAGCAAACGCCCGACAGCGAGCGGGCGCTGGTCAGAGCCATAATAGCGGGACTTTTGGGCCGCGCTCCACGCGTAACCGGTGATCACTCCCCTCTCGTCTGTAAAGAGAGAAAAAGTCCCCTTGCCAATCCCGGGATGGTATCTTCCATTTCTATAACGGGTGTCTGTCAGGCCATGACCGCTGCTACAGTCGATTAGCGGCACTGCAAAACGGCGGCTCAACGCCCCGTTGAAACGATAACGAGCCATTTCGACAGGAACTCCATCCACGACTAAAATATGCCCTGTGTCATGCCCTTTATCGCCCGCCCAAGGCAAGAACTTCATCGCGACAAAATCGCCTGGCTTGATGGCATCGATCATGACAAGCTTCTCAAAGCCATTTTGCGAAACAAAGGCCTCGTAGTAATTGCGTGCCAAGGGACGGTGCACTGTGTGCAGCCATGCATTGAGCTGCTCCGCCGAAATGCCATAAGTATACTTCAAAAGAGCATCGATCAACCCGCTGCAATCGGTGTGGCACTCGTATTTCGTCGCTCCCTCCTCCCCTTTCCACCGCACGATGCGCTCGTGGTGCCTGTAGCTAGAATCTTGAGGCAACGTGTTTTCCTGCAAAAGCCGCACATTCACCAAATGGCGTGGCACCTCCTCTCCAAAAAGAGGGCATAAAAATGCCAGAAACATTAAACAGCATCGAAAAATCAGCCTCAAACCTCTATCCCCCTTCGTTATTTGATCAATGTACGTACTGTCGTAAATTGGTCAAGACTATTTTACGATACAGGCAATGCTTGCACCTAAAATTTAGAGGCAGTATATTCTTATTTTTACAGGAAACAGAACACCATGCTTGGTAGATTATCAGGTTTTTTCTCACGTGGAGCTCCTTCCCAAGCAAATTCGCAAGGCGCTTTTGTCTTCACCTACCAGGACGAACTTCATTTAGCGGGCCTCAACAGATACCGACGCACAAATGATGCGATTCGATTGCTTGCTTGTGAGCTGCTTTCCAACGCAGCGACTCTTGGCAAAGAGCAAGCCTGCTTGCTCAAATTTGTCCGATATTCCCGGACTTCACCGAGGCATTCCACAGCGGCAGCAAACGCAATTTCCATACTGAAAGAAACTGGATTTCCTTTCGAAGGCCTCTCCTTGCGAGAGGTTTCAATCCCCTATGCAAACCTCTCTCACACTATTTTGAATCGAGTCGATTTTACAGGGGCGGATTTGACAGGCGTTAACTTCTCATGGAGCTCCATGAATCAAGTTAATTTCACTGGAGCAAATCTCGGCCAGATAAACTTAGGCATCCAAAGCCCTCTTAGACATGAATTAAACGTCGTACAAATGGCTCTTTTGAACGATCAAAAACGTCTTGTTTCTTTAGATATGCAAGGCAGCTTATACATTTGGGATCTTAAAACCCAACGTTTGATCAGCAAGAAAGTAACTAGCGGCGGTTACGCTTCTCCGGAAAACAGCTTTTTGGTTGTTTCTCATGATGAGAGATACATCTTACTGCTCGATGTGCTTTTGGAAAAAGACGATGAGAAGAAAAGCAATTTTTTTGTCTGTTTAAACATCATTGATATCCGCACCTCAAAAAACACCACTCGAAAACTGATTTTTGATCAACCTGCATTTTATATAAATCTTTTTACACAAATAAAGGATCAAGACTATCTGCTAATTTACGGCGACAACGTGGGCGTTTGGGAACTCATCACAGATTCAGGTGAAAATCCCCAATTCAATCAAAAGAATTCTGAGATTATTTCTCATACGCATGAAGGCATTTCTTACCATCGCGAGAGTAACCGCTTGGCTCTCCTTGCCCAAGCTGGAGTTGAAATCTATTCAGTGCCTGAATTAACGCTTGTTGAACCTATCCAGCGCATTCCTTGGGACAATTTTGTCCCTTATTTTGCAGGACTAGAATTTACAGCAAATGGCGAGGATTTAATTTTTGGTGGCAAAAATGAGATTTATCTTTGGAACATCGAACAGAGGAGTCAAAAACTTCTCTTTGCCGAGCAGGAACCTACACTTGCTGACCAGTCACTTAAGCCATTGACAATCACATGTATCAAGCTATTTCCCGAAACCTCATTACTGGGGTACTTTGTTGAGTGGGGAGTTGGGCAAGCGAAATTCTGCGTCAGAGATATTTCTAAACCAACAGAAATGATGTACAGAATCGATTCGGTTGTGAAATCACCTAGAAGATTCAACATCTCATTGCTTGACGGTCAACTCATTCTTGTTGATAGTTCACTCATTACAATCATACCTCTGAACACAATTGCACCAGAAGGTAGGGAACAGCAGATAACCCATGTCACAGATGTCCGATTTACCCCAGATAGCGAACAGCTGGTCTTGCTCAATAATGAAGCAACAACTCGGCAATTACGGGTTCTTTCTGGTAAGCCATCGAGCGAAATTCGTCCCTTAACTGAACATGCACGAAAAAACCTGCAATTTTTTGAATCGGAATGGCCTGTCTGGGAAAAGTCAAAAGATTTAAGTGAGCGCCGCTATGCGTGTACCACATCTAGAAATGCCGCCTTTCTTATTGGAGAGTATCGAGAAAATGGAATCGGTCATTTGTCCATCTCAGAAGTAGATACGGGAATTGTGGTGCATGAAAGCCAACAAAACTATCTTGCATGCGCAGTTTCAAAAGATGTTCGTCATATTGTCTTTTTCCGAGAAGGAGAGCTAGAATTATGGGATATCAAAGAAAAAAGAAGCGTTAAAACGGTTTCTCTTCCCCCCTTCCTATCACCAACTCCACGGCCACGTCTTGCCCTATCAGAAGATATATCTTCGGAGGGCTATCTCCTGATTGAGCAAAATCACTACGCTTATCTTTGGCGCGTTGTTTGGCAAGAGCCACATTTTCCTTGTCATTTGAAGGCTCAGTTCGCAATCAATCGCTATCACTCCTTTGAGGGTTCAATCAAATTTTCTGGAGATGCTTTGTTCTATAAGATTGAAGGCGGCGAGCTACTGCAATACAATTTAACGAAGGGTACAATTAAACCTATGCCTAACGAGAGGCGTATGACCGTTTTTGGGGAATTCGATGTTTCAGAAGATCGGAGATACGTCGTTGGTATAGGCAATTCCGGCATCGTCCTTTGGGATATCCATCTAAATCGATTAGATGTTTCGAAAGACCCCATCTCATTAACGAAAGTACGGTTTTCCCCAAATGGCCGATTTATTGTCGGTTGGGGAAACCAGAAGACCTATGTTTGGGAAATCGAGAATGATCGTCTTCGGCTCTTGTGGCAAAAACCCCAGATGATAGAAATCTCAAACGTCGAATTAGAGGACAGCAAAAATCTCTCTCCTCAGAATGCACGCCTTCTGGCACCAAAGAACGTCAGTTAACACCAAATAGAGCCTTAAATTTTTCTTTAGGTAGCGTATCGTCGATAAGCTGTTGCTTCTCTTGAAGAGTAGGCCTCCTAATATAAAGATTAGAGAAATAGGTCTGATAGATGGGGTGCATAAACTTCCAAAACCTTCTTCCATCAGATTCCTGCCCCTGCTCTAATTCTTTAAAAAGGAAACGCTTTGGCACACCCTCAATCGTACCTCCGCTAGTGATTATGTCTGCAAAGTAGTCTTTGAATTTACTGTCTATTTCCCCATTTAAGTCTTGATGCACCAGCTTGACCCCCCCGTTGTATTCCATCGCGTTAGCAAGGCTCGACAAATAGGTCAAAAAATCCACGGCTTCAATTGGGTATTGTCTGTCCATTTTCTTTGCCGCTCGCAAAGCTCGATAAACAGCAAAAGAGGAAAAGATCATATTCTCTATCACACCAAGCTCTTGGCCTTGAAAAAGATTTTTAGGGTCAATTGCACGTGTTTCTGCAATCATAGGCAATGTCTCAGCGCTGATCCGAAGACGTAAGGGATTAGTGACAAACTCCCAAAAACGGGTATGTTTCAATTGAGTAAAAGTTTCCAGGTATTGCTGTTTCGTCATGGGACGCTTTGAATTTTCTGTTCCAGCAGGATTTCCCTGTCTCAGATCATAAAAGCGATCTAAATAAGCAACGATCTTCGATTCATCAAAAGGCTCGATCGCAAGCTTTTGAAGTTGTCCATTCGGAGGATCAAACACCTTGTCCGGATTGACAAGAGCTCCTGTGCGATACAAAAAGATTATCTTCGCGCTTCTGCCCAACTGGTTAAGATTATTTTTACTGAAAAAATTCAAATTGTTGCCCTGGAACTTCTCAAGGGTGATTTCATCATAAGCATCAAAAATCCAAAGCGTTTTGCGGTTGGAAAGAGCCTTTTTTAGATCCCCACCCTCGATAGAAACTCCAACATTATTTTGCTGAAATGTTTCGTCTACAGCGGCATGCATCGGCTCAGTCAATCTAGGCAAAGAAACGAAAACAGGAAAATACCCCTCTTCCGTATACGTTTCGAGTAATCGTGCAGCATAATCTTTAATGCCGAGTGATTTACCCGCCCCACCTGCTCCTTCAATGGCTAAAACGGTGTTTGAACTTTCAAGAAAATCATTTAAGTAGCGACTAAGCGTCGTACCAGTTTGTGCATTAGGCGTTTTTACATCGAGTGAAATAAAATAGGGGCGTGTCGAAAGAAATTCTTGATCGTTTTCGAGCAATACGGCTTGCATTTTCTGAAGGACCAGCAGCAAGGGATAATGTTGATGAACCGCTAAATCAAAAAGTTCGGTCGACCGAGCGTTCCACCTAAAGGGTGGCTGAGCATTTGCATCGCCAATTTTCCATTTTTCAAATAGTGCCTTTGCCGCTTCTTGAATGGGTTGTAAACGATGAGTTGTGCACCGTAACAGACGATCGACGACTAACTGTCGCAATTGAGATCTATGTCGATCATCTTTTATCAAAAAACGGCCAGCAGTTTTTGAAGAATTTAGGACGTTGTTGTCGTGAACTTCTCCATAAAGAGCAACCGCCCTTCTCTTGATCTGTAAGTCTTCTTCCGCTGTGCCTATTTGAGGGGCTTCAAGGGCATCCCACAATAGATCTAAATATCCAACAACAAAATGCCAATCGTGAAAAAGTTCTAAATATTCGACGACAAGCGTCGGATCGAGAGAACTGGTGTGAGAAGCTACGCCTAAAGTAAAATTTCCTGAATCCTTTTCAAATTCGATAAATGCTTGAGGCTTTTTCCCAAAAATCATTTCACCAAGACTCGACAAGAGAACAAACCATCTTTGTTGACGATCTTGGAATGTAAGTGCTTTTTTAATTTCAGGAAGCCCCTCGATTATGCTGATCACGGCCCAAGGCGCTGTTGGAGCGATGTTTGCCTTTGCTAGCCCTTTAAGTAGAAGAAACGCACGATGCAAGACAGCCTCTGCCACTGTTTGATTATCGGGAATAAGCGTGAAGCATTGGGTTCCGTAATGGGCCAAATAATCAACGCGAAGATCTTTATGGCCTTTCAAAGCAGCAATGGCATTATAGGCTGCTTTGTGTAGATCAACAGCGACCTGGTTAACCTGGCGCAAAACCATCATGTCAAGAAGGGCAATTGTCGCCTTTAGCTGTTCTGTAAGGATAGTTGCGTCTGAATCTGTCTGCGTCAGATGCCCAGTCAAAATTCCTAAAATGGTAACGAGATGGGAGGGTTTTAATCCACTTAAGTCATCGTTACGTTGCATGATATCGATTTGCGCTTGGGCCTTCATTCGACTTTTCTGGTAATGAATTTCTTTGTATCGATTTAAAATTGTTGTTAGACATTGAAGTATTGCTATATTTTGCAACCCAGGACTATCCAAATTGCCAATCAAACCGTTGAAAATTGAAAAAGATTCGTAGGGATTTGTATTCAAGGCAAGTTCGCCAATTTCCTCAAGCTTACCGATCGTTGGCGCTCTCCAGTAAACAGTGGAGTAGAGTTCCACCATTCCGTTTGCAATCCTTTGAGCCCCCACATCACCTTTTTTCAAAAGAGGGATGAGATCATAGACGCTATGCGCATTGAGAATTGTCTCTGCCTTTCTCGATACCACACCAGGAGAACTGTCAAACGGCGCATCCGTTTGAACAGGACCTGGTCCACAAACTGTAGTGACTGGATTCATGGAAATGCTCATACTCAGCGGATCCAAAATGATCTGAACAGCCAGGGTATTCAATAAGGAAACGCGATCTTTAAACTCTGGACCGTTGAGGTGTTGTATGTTCCCAAGATCTAATGATGTTGTTGATTCAAAGTCACCAGTAATCGGATTTTGTATCGAAGCCTTACTGAAGGCCGGATCGATCGTATTCAAATCCAAGCGATAGAGGCTCCCATTGGCAATCCCTTCGATGCGCACGTCCACAGTTACTGGATAATCATTATCAGGCTTGCCCACACGGATTACGACACGGCGATTGCGAAAGGTACCACTGCCCTCTTTAATGATGATCATGTTTCTGGAGAAAAAATCTTCTGCAAGACTCTCAACCGTCCAAGTGGCAGCCATGCCTTGAAGCGGCCTCACTTTCTTTTCAGCCATCCTGGTCGTTTCTGCTGTATAACTGGTCTGCCCTGGGTATAGAACGATGTCGTATGTCGTCGCATCGCGAAATTTTCCGGAAAGATGGTATCCGATGCGTATAATGCCATCCACCTGAGCGCGTGTTGATGGTGTGCCGATCGGGGTTACAGCGGCTGTTTTTGTGCCAGATGAAGAACTGCCTCCACAAAGTGTAAGAAGAGACGACATGATGACCTCCTGTAAATGAAAAAAGGCATTCTGCAAACCTAAATGAAATTGAGCAAGAAAAATTTTTCGCATGGCTGCGGCAAAATGTCTTGATTTTTTCAGGTTTATTCGCTCAAAGTAATGATCTTACAGGAGATCGTATGCGGATTTTATCGATTTTAGGGGTGCTGTGCGTTGCTTTTGGAGCCGTGGGAAGCGCGAGCGAAACGCCTGCCACGGAGCAGGCGGTTTTGCCGCTGCCGTTTTGTTATTTCGAAAATCTGTACTTGGATACGAGGCAGGAAACTTTTTATACGGTGGGAGAGGCGGCAGAGCCAGCGTTGGCGGTACGGAACGTGGTTGGGCGACAAGTTCACATGAAAAAAATGGTGGAATTGCAAAAACCGGTAGAGGTCTTGGCAGACACAACGCTGTTGCTCTTTGAAACACCGCAGACAAATGGCTATCTGGCCCATTTTTTCCACCTGCTCGAGCATCTAGTGGGCGTTTGGTCATTTTACGCCGACGCGCACCAAGAAGAGATCAAGCGCGTGGTGTTGGTCGATGGGCCTTTCGTCAACCGCCCTTGGCAAGGGCCGAATCAAATCAATAAGCACCTTCTAAATGCACTCTTCCCACAGGCGGAAGTGATGGCTTGGGACAATTTCTTGAACAAACAGCGCGGGCAAACGATCCGTTTTGAACGGGCGCTCACCTCAGACCGCGCGCTAACTTTTCAAAACCTCGAATGCAAGAAAATCAATAAAATGCTAGGTGCAGCACGCACGTCTCTAAGTAGCAGCGCTCTTGACCGACTTGCAGAACAGGTGCAGAAATATGCTAAGTGTTCGATGGTCAAAGACCCTAAATACCTCCATGTCACCTATGCAAAGCGCCCTCCTCCACGCCGCTTAAGCCCACGCCTGGAAGCCAAGATGATTGCTGCACTTTCTAAAATTCCAAACGTCAAGCTAAGGACGATCGACTTTGCTGAAATGACCTTCAACGAACAAATCCAAACCGTGAGCACAACAAATGTGTTAGTGAGTGTGCACGGCAATGGGTTGAGCCATCTTCTATTCCTTCCGCCAAACTCTTGTGTGATTGAGATCTTTCCTCCAGACACGCTCTTGCTCGATTACCGTCTCTTTGCCAATGCACGCCAGTTCGAATACCATGGCATCGTTGCGAATCAAGGGAGCGTCTCCGACGAAGATGCCTATGCAGGAATGGCTTGCAATAATGTCAATTTCCCAGTTGAGCAGCTGAACATCAACGCGCTCGTCGACATCGTTCGCAAGCGGGTTATTGCTCATCGCCAAAGGTAAAGGCGTACAGAGAGACACCCCTTGGCACACGCAAAGTCAGCTGATGGCGTCCATACTGCATGTGAAGGTTGAGCACGTCGTATTTACGCGGCTCTTTCACTACGATGTGCCCCTTACCTTTCATATCGGCTGTGTAATAACGGGGATCTAAAGGCTTGCCATCTAAATAAACTGTGACCAACTGCGTCTTATCAGACTCCATGACCAGATAGACGCGCGTGCCAATAAAATTGAGATCGAGGAAAGAGGAATCTCCAGCTGAAGTGATTTTTTCTCCAGCCACTTTCCACTCCCCTCTCAACCCCATTTGATCCTCTTTCAGCTTGCCCTTGAAGGCATAATAAGAGGTCGCATCTGGAACAATCCGATTGTCCGAGGTGTAGCGGTCCCCGCGTTTGAATCCTAGATAAGTTTCCGGAGTCAAGAGGCGTTGTGCAGCTGGCTTTTCTTTTTCCTCTAACGGTGCCAAACCCAACAAAGAGCGGATTGCGTTTTCCGTTTCAACATAACCCCCTTCTCCAAAGTGAAACTGGCGCAAAATCCCCTTTTGGTCGATCAAATAGTGCGCTGGCCAATAGCGGTTATTGTAGTTTTGCCACGTTTTGTACTCGCTATCGATCGCAATCGGATATAAAATTCCAAACCGTTTTGCGGCATCCTCGATGTTATCTGGTTTCTTTTCAAACTCAAACTCGGGTGTGTGGACCCCAATGATCACCAGGCCTTTGTCTTTGTATTTTTCATACCACTCTTTCAAATAGGGAAACGTCCGGATGCAATTGATGCAACTATAGGTCCAAAAATCGATCAAAACGACTTTTCCCCGCAGCTGCTGCAGCGACAGCGAACCTGAATTGATCCAACCCATAATCCCCACCAATTCTGGTGCGGGAGCGATCTGAGGCAATTCCCCGCCTGGAGAAACCGCCGTTTCCTTGGAAGTCAGCTGCAAACCGCCGCTATTTGTCCGCAATTTTTCTAATTCCTGTTGTACAACGGCATTGTTTTCGATGTTGATCAAAGGGATATACTGAATTGCCCACTGTTGAAATTTGACGTCGTAGTGGAGCGCAATTGCCACAGCCGCCAAAATCATCAACACCCCAAACCCTCGCCGAATCCCTTCCGAGTAACGGGAAAGCGTTTTGGAAGTGGAAACGATCTTTTGCCCCCCATAGATAATGAGAAACATCGGAATAGCTGCCCCAAGGCTGTAGACTAGCGTAATCGCAAGGGTCGACCAAGTGACGGCTTGTGTGGCAACCAACGTCGTAATCGCTGCAAGAATCGGCCCCGCACAAGGGGTCCACAATAAACCCAGGGCGATGCCTAAAACAAATCCACTCCAAAATCCCGAACCCAGCCACTTCGATTTTTCCTGAACCGACTGGCCCAAAGTCGCCACGCCAGAAGTGGCTGCCGCAAACTTATCCCCAAGGGAAGGAAAGAACATTAAAAACCCAAACCCTGCAATCAGAGCGATCGCCACATAACGGAGAAATTCAGGCGAAACTCCTGTCAGCCGCACAAGCGCCGTTAAAGAAAGTGTAAAAAAGGTAAAGCTGCAAACCAACCCGAGCACAACGCCGATCGGCCTTAAATGCCCTTTCCCCGCTCCTGCAGATAAAAGCGCTGGAAGAACCGGAAGTACGCAGGGAGATAAAACTGTCACAATCCCCGCCAAAAACGCAAAAAAGAGAAGAACCAACATAGCAATCCTTGTTAAGCATGAGCCATTTTTCCGCATCCTAGCTCAGGTATACCGTCAAGTCAAGGGGGTGTTGATTTAAATTTTTAAATTTGATAGAAAGAAATTATTAGAAAAATAGACACCAGACAAGGAGAAAAGGACATGGCATTAGACAAAGTGTGTTCACACTGCCGTTCATCAATTGCATCCCCAGCCCGCGACGCGATTCCTTCCGGTTTCATGGAACGCGCTCAGAAGTATTTAGATGCTTCCGTTTTAGAAGACTTCCGCACCTTTATGTCCCAAACCTATCACCATGGTCGTCGCAATTACCACGGCTGGTGTTTTGCTCACCTCTCAAAAATGCAACACGCTTCCCCGACATCCGATAAAGTGTCCCATTTTGCCCCCCATTTCGTTTCATTGATCGGTGGTGCGCTCAACGCCAAAAATGAACAAGATGCGCGCCACTTTATTTCCGTGATGGAAGGAATCGAAAGCTTAAAAACAGAAGTGCTTAAAACGATGTGTTCAAATACCCAAAGCCCTAATTTAGAAGCGCCCCGTTACCTCCTTAGCCATGGAAAGTTTTCTCCCACACTAAAAGATAGAATTCTCGTCCAACTGGCTTTGAAGGGAGCCCATGCTTACCTTCCCCTTTTTGAAGAAGCCACCAATCCCCTCTTCCGACTTGCCACCCGCGTGCATGAAATATAACCGTCAATTTGTTCAGAAAAGTTGCTAAAAATTCGAGTCGTTACCATAATCGCCTAAAAAACTGGGAGAGATTATGGAAGCATGGGTGATTCGACAGGTAATCGCAAATACTGCAACTAGGATGTTCGACAGCTACTTTCTCGAAAGCCAACAGGGATGGACCTTAAAAACCCGCGCCATAGACATCACCGTCCGTACGATTGCCGATTTAGTGTTCACCAGTTTTTCTAGAACAGCTTACGAAATGCTCCATCAAAACCGCCTTGCCTTGGAAGTCATCCAAACAGCTCTTGTCCAAGGAGCTCCATATGTCATCGGAAAAGCATTCGGTTATAACAAAATCAAACTTACGCCAAGCGATCTCATTTGGATGGCACCTGCTTTTGTGGTGCATTTATTTGCGCAAGTGTTACTTAAGAAGCACAACGAGCAAAGAGCCGCCCAAGAAGCCAATCATGAAGATAGTCATGCATTAACTCTTAAATCGATTTCAACCATTTTTTCTGAGTTTGTCTATGGGAAATTGACCGGCGTGAATCCCCATGTGACCTCTGCCGTAAGAGCCCTTGTAAACCTCTTAAAATCTACTGGGGATAGCGATACAATCGAAGGGAAATTCCGCTCCTATGTTATCCCTTACTTTTTAGCTGCAATCGCCGCAAAAATCTTTAATAATCTTTGCACTAATTTCGTCACTGGAAAACCAACATTGCTCTCTTTTTCTTACAATGAAGCCCTAAAAAGTTTGCCAGTTTCAGGAAAAACTGCCGGAGTTGCTGCAGCAGCCTTGCTCTCTCTTGCCACTGCATGGGCAATTTCTAATGTTGAGTGGTAAACGCGTAACAACTGTTGCCAAAAGTCTTAAAAATCAGCTTGACAAAATATCTACCTTTTATCTATAATCATACGCAAACTTTATAAGTTTAATTAATACAAAATGAGGTGGTTATGAGCAGCTATTTGGCAATTCCTACTCGAGCAGGCGCACAATACATAGCGATCGAAGCTGCAAAAGGAGCCGTGACTGGCTTTGCGCTTGGAGGCGGAACATTGCCTGTTGCCGCTGCCTTTGGATTAGCACACACCATATATTGTGTATCAACTCCGGGCTTTGCAAAATTGAGCCAATATCTCCAAACAAAAAAACAATCTTTAGCTGTGATAACAATTACAGCCATACAATATCAAGGGCCGATGCTAGTCGCAGCTGCTTTACTCAAAGGTCTCGGCTATAACCAAGCCACCTATTCACGTTCGGCAATAGCTTCAGTTTTAACGGCCTATGTATTTTCAAAAATAGCAATATATGCAGAAACTATAACTGAAGATCCAAATAAAAAGCAGGCTGCGGCGCTTGGCTTTTACACTTTGAACGCCTTTAGTGCGGCTCAGCTTTTAGGAAGTGATCGCCTCCTCCTTCCACTTACTGTTTTTGCTAGTCGTTTTATACTATCTACAAGACTAAACGATAGCACCCAAGAGACTGACGCGTCTCTTTCCGCATTTAAAAAAAGAGTGGTTACTCTTCTACTGCCCTTTACAGTTATGGCAGGAGCGTTAACAGTCGGAACGAAAATGCAAGACGCCCTCTACAGTTATCTGAAAAAAAATCCCCCTGTAATCAACTCTCGTGAAGAAATCCTAAAAAGGTTGCAGGACCCTTCTAGACTGGCGCGCGTCGTGGCAGTGGCCTTGATCTCACTAGCCATTGTACGGCAATTTTAAGGTTGAGGAGTAGCTGCTTCGCAGTTGTTGGCACAAACCACACCTAGTCAAAGTTCATAGCAATGAATTAATTCAAGCATATGCTTAAGACGGATAAAATCGCTTTTTGCCATAGAGATGATAAGATTGACTGATTACATCGTTTCGAAAATATTCACTTAAGTCATTGGGAGTACGCAAATCAACCTGTCGACCAATAATTACTCCTAGCTCATATTCCAACTTCGAAATGCCAATGAGTCCGGGTATGTGATCGGAGTCAAATTCAACCAAAACATCAACGTCGCTCTTCTTGCGAAAATGAGTGGTTAACACTGATCCAAATAATGCAAGTTTGCTAATGTGATTTTTCTGGCAAAAGACTCGTATTGTCTCTGTTGGAATATCTATTTTAGGCGTCAAGTCATCTTTACTTTTCATGTAATAGAGTCTAGCAGATTTTTCAAATTCCTATAAAGCAAATTATGACCGCGTCTGGATACAACCATTTAACATCCTCACCACGGGTTTGCACCCACGACTACCCGCTCGCGCTGCTTCGCAGCTGTTGGCGCAGAGCTTGTTCGAACTTCAAAATTAGCTTGACAATATATTTACGTTTTCTTTACAATCGGAGGTGGATTTTATAATTTTAACTAATACACGATGAGGTGGTTATGAATGGTTATTTGGCAATTCCCACTCGTGCAGATGCACAATACATAGCGATCGAAGCAGCAAAAGGAGCCGTGACTGGCTTTGCATTTGGTGGAGGGACATTGCCCGTTGCCGCTGCTTTTGGATTAGCAAAAACTTTGAGCTGTGTTCATGGTCCTAGCTTTGACAAATTGCAGACATATTTCGAGCTCCAAAAGCAAACCTTAGCTGCACATGCGGTGAGCGTCTTATCTTCCCAAGGGCCCATGCTAGTCGCGGCCACTTTACTCAAAAGTCTCGGCTATAACCAAGCCTCCTTTTCACGCTTGACATTGGCTTCAGTCATTGGAGCCTTTGGAGTTTCTGTAATGGCAAGGAAAATATTTTTTGAAGCTGAGAAAGATTCAACTGAAAAGAAAGCTGCGCGTATTGGCTTTTTTGTTTCACAAGCCTTCAGCGCGGCTCAGCTTGTAGGAAGTAATTGCCTACTTTTTCCACTCACAGTTTTCGTTGACAGGTTTGCGAGAGCTGATAACCTGGAAGACAAAACTAAAAAAAAAGACGGATCTCTGGTAGCACTTGGAAAGCGAGTATGTACTAATTTGTTGCCTTTTACGGCTATCGCAGGGGCCTTAGCTGCCATTAAGTTTGGTGGAATGAAAGCACACAATGCCCTTTATAGTTTTTTGGAAAAAAATCGCGCTGCGGGAACCGTTGGCATGACGGACGAGGAAATCGGAAATGTCATGGCGACCATTGCGAAGAAAACAGTCATACAACTGGTAGCTGGTGTCGTACTGGCAGCTATTGTTTTGACTCTTAGAAAGGCTCGTTTGTAAGCTGCCGCCTATCAAACAAATTTAACAAGGGAACCCATCAAATGTTCGCAGATTTTCGTCTACCAACCCAATCTGATTTAGAAGACGTCGGCATCGAATTCTTCAAGGGATGCGCGACCGCCTACGCGACTAGCGGCGACATGTACCAAATCGGTGCTGGTTTTGCACTTCGAAAGCTGATCTCCTGCATAGAAAAAGAACAAATTAAGAAAATTGATGCATGGGCTAAAACACAATCTTGGTTCCCAAAGGATGTGGCACCAGTCTTGATATTTACCGTCCAAACAGCTGCCGCTGCTCTGCTCTTAAAGACAGCGCATTATAACCGCGCACAATGGAGTCTCATAACCGCAGCCAATGTAGCCCTGGCTATTTCCACAGTTGCAATGTCTAAAATAACCCCTAATGCAATTAGCCGAAGTATGGACACGCTTCAAGTTAGTTTCTCTTATGGCAGTATTACGGGTCATCTAATCGGCTGTGACTCCGTCGGAACTGGTGTAATTTTTGGGCTTTCCGCCTATTTTGCGCTCAATTCACAACCAGACGTCAAGTGGCACAAAAAAATCCAGCTGGAGTTGCTCCCTTATGCTGGGACTGCAATGTGTGCCAAAATAATCGATACGATGTGGCGACAGGCAATGTTACGCTAACAGGGTTTCTCGCTTGTCGGAATCTGGTTGACCCGGTAAGGTTTCAATTATGGAAACCACCCACTTTTTGGCAGACAGTTCGCTTGGACGCTTCTTTAGGAAAATCTATCGGATTGCACGGAATGTGGCAGTTGCATTTTATACCGATGAATGCTCTGAGAAAGCTTCTGCGTTGACATTTTACTCCCTCCTTTCGGTCGTTCCCGTCCTTGCCGTCGCATTCGGAATCGCCAAGGGATTTGGGTTTGAAGAAAATCTGCAACAGGAACTTTCTCAAAAATTCATTGAGCAGAAAGAAGTGGTCGACAAGCTCATCTCCTTTGCACAGTCGATGTTGCAAAACACCCAAAGCAACATCATCGCCGGGGTAGGACTTGCTGTCCTTTTGTGGAGTGTGCTCGTTCTCTTTGGAAATATCGAAAGCTCCTTTAATGCAATCTGGAAAATCAAAAGGCATCGCTCCTTCACGCGCAAGCTCAGCGACTATTCAGCTCTGATCCTCCTTTGCCCCATTTTCATTGCCATTTCAGGCAGTTTTTCCGTTTACATCTACTCGCAGCTCACCCATCTTTCAGAGTCGTCTGGCGTATGGAAAAACATGAGCCCCCTATTCTTAACGGGCTTTCGTCTCTTTCCCTTCGCCTTCTCTTGGCTCTTTTTCACCGCTCTTTACTACGTCATGCCAAACACCCATGTCCCCCTGAAATACGCTGTGATTGCAGGGATTCTGGCAGGGACTGCCTATCAGCTCTTGCAATGGACCTATATCCAATTCCAGGTAGGGTTAAGCAGCTATGGCGCTATTTATGGCAGTTTTGCCGCGCTGCCTCTTTTTCTGATCTGGCTCAACACGAGCTGGCTAACAACCCTTCTCGGAGCCGAAATTGCCTTTCACACGCAACAAGACGCAATTGTTCACGGCTCGCGCCCATCGCACCAAAATTTCACAGTGAGCAACGGCCGAGTCTTGTCGCTTCGCATTATGGAAGAGGCGATGACAGCCTATTTTAATGGAAAAAAAGCACCCGATATTGAGACCCTATCAAACCACATCGGCGCATTATCAGACACGGTCGACCAGTATGTCGGAATGCTTCTTAAAAAGGGGCTGCTCGTCAAAGTGTATGTAGAAAACCACGCTACAGTGGGCTATCAACCTGGACGCGATCCTACCTCCATCAGTGTGCAGAGTGTGTGCGAAGCCGTTGATTCAGCTAAAGTGGATGCGTGCGAGATGAGTGAACACGCGACAGTCAAACAATTCGAAGAGTGTTTAAAAGCGCTTGATTCCGAAGCCTCCTCCTCCAGTGTCAATCGCCAGCTGCGCTCTTTTTTTTCACCTGAGAGTTAACCGATGGATCCAACTCTAGAACAGTTTTGGGAAGATCTGGAAAGCGGTGAAGTGCATATGCGCGACCGGTGGCAAATCTCCCTTAAGTCGGAGTTTTTCCCGCGGCCCGACAAAGCGTATAGCCAATGCACCCAAGAATTTTATTTCTTCATTCCAAGCTCTTTGCAAATCAATAAGAGCACCTACTCGAACACCCAATTTTACCAAGACCAAACAAACCTGATTCGCTATAAAACCCCCCAATTTTCCTTTGAAGAGCTATTTGATCCCCGCAATCCCCTTTCCCCGCTTACGTGCATGTTTCACCTCTGCAAGCAAGAGGAAACACCTGAAAATCGAATAAGCTTTACCGAGGAGCTTAAACTCTTTGGAGGGGTTGTGCGGAGCACTCTTCGAGCGGCCGTAAAAAAGCTTCTCGACGAACTGGAAAAAGACAAGACAGTCGCGCAGCGGCCTGAATTTGAAGGGAAATGCCATGCCCTCCTTGAACAGATTGCCGTTTTGCATCGGAAATACGATGAACTCAAAGCCCTCTTTTTAGACACGTGGAACGACTCCCATTTGTACCGTCACATCCTCTACATCGATGAGTTTATTTCAGAAGAGATCAACTACTACCTCACCGGTTTACTCGAATTGATCCACCTCGCACAAGAAAATGGCGCGGCACCGATCGAAAAGCCGATTAAGGAGGCCTTGAATCGAGAGGATTTTCTGACAAAACATGGGATCACGCCTACAGCCACAAAAGGGGGCGTCTTAGATACCCGAGAAGCAGAATCGATCATCCATAAAAGAAGTCTTCTCATCAAATACGTGCTCGATGGTTTACAACTATCCACAAACCGCTTTTCGCTCGTACAAAACTACCAAAATTGGATTGGGGGGATTTCGGCTGGGGTTGCGATGCTGATCTACTTGTTGCTCTTTGTCACTCTGGGGAACGTGTTTGTCATCAACTCTCTGCCATTCGTGATGTTGACGATTTTGATTTACATCTTAAAAGATCGGCTCAAAGAGTGGATGAAGATTCTCTCCTACCGCCATTTTTCCCGCTGGTTTCCCGATTATACAACCGACATTTTCTCATCTGATCGAAAAAAGAAATTGGGGACGCTTCGAGAGTCTTTCTCCTTTATCGACGAACCACAACTGTCAGAGGAACTGCGCAAGCTGCGCAAAGCTGAATTCCACTCCGTTTTAGAAACGGTGCAACGCCCGGAGAACGTCCTCTTTTACAAACGAGACGTCGTCCTCAACACGCATAAAGAGACCCCTACATCGCGTTTTAAGGGCCTTAATGTCATTTTTCGTTACAACATCCAAGCCTTTCTCAAAAATGCGAGCGAACCATTTGAAGAGCATCTCACAATCGATCCTGAAACGCAAAACCTGATTGCCCTTTACCTACCCAAGGTTTACCACTTGAATCTCATCATCCGCACGACGATCGCCGAGCCTGGGAAAACACCTGAGATTACTCTTAAAAAATTAAGGATCATCATCGACAAGAACGGCATTAAACGGATCGAGCACATCTCGAAGCGAGAAGTTATTTAATTTCTTCGAGTGTGTCCCAATGGTTGAGCCCATTGTAGAAGAGGTGGATCGTGCGTTGGGAGGCAAATTGCCTGCCCACAACGCTTTCTTGAGGAACCAGGTGGCTATGCACCCAAATGCAGCATTGATAGTGATACGCCAGGTAATTAGCGTCAGTAGCAACCCCCTGATCGCCCCCATCCTTTGCCGATTTTAAAATGAGCTGTTGCTCGGCATCAGACACAGCCCTCTCTGCTTGTTTTGCAGCTAATAAATCCTTTCGAATCTCAGATTGATCCTTGTGCAAATGGTAACCGATCGCGTGGAAGAAACAATCGCCATCAGGTGCCATTTTTTTCAAGGTGAATTTATCAGCTAGCTGACTTTCAAAAAATGCCTTAGAAGCATCTAGGTTCGCTTCTGTCTCTAATGCAAGGATCGCATTTTCTCGGTACAAAGCCATATACGTTTTAAGATAAAACTGTTTATTATCTGCGATATTTTTTGCCATATGAGCTGGATACTCTTTATATTCCTCCCGAATGGCGGCTTCTGCGAAAGCGTTGACCATCGCATCAATTTGCATTTCCATTGCAGGAGAACACTTTGCCATAAAATCGCGCGAAGCCCGTCGATCTGTGCTCGCTGCATATTCATCCATGAATCGGAGGATCTTATCACCTAATTCTTGATCATGAGCATTAATGGTTCCGTAATGGGCTAATAGAAAGGAAACATTGCTTGCAGTTGGATCACCAAGCCGTTCTTGAACTTGTGCTAGATCGACGCCACTTGGCGTAATCGATGACGTCCTTAAACTAGATGGTCCTGGGCCACCAACGCCCTGTCCAGTATTAACTTGCTCCCACGAATCATCTGAACTCACATCGGAAGGAGCGGGTGATGGACCATTTTGTTGCAAATCGTTGCTACCGGCTGCTGACGAATTTTCTGCAGATTCTGGTGGGGGTGCTGGTGTTTGCGCATGAGCGCGGTAATAAGCATAGGCAAGAGCCGCCATTCCAAGCACACTGACAACGAGAATCTGGTTGTCTAACAAAGGAGTTCCAAGGCGGTCGCGCGCTACGATCCAAATGCGTCCTATCATGGTGTCTGCAGAAAAATAAGGGGCGACGTAAGCTTGAATCTTTGAAGCAAGGGGAGGTAAACCGAGAAAATCGGAGGCTTTACGGAGCTGCTCCATGGCAAGATCGTACCTTTCTGGCGTGATTCCTAATTTACTTTGTATAAACGCCTTCATAAATATCCGTGTCATAATTAATTATTTTATGACTAATTTTATCATTTTTCTCATGTTTTTGTCAATAAATAATTAATAAATAGCGATCGATTTTCCCTCTAGGGTATTGAGGTTTAACACTTCTTTTGGTAGTTTTAGATCAAACTCAAAGGTGCCCCATGCTCACCGTCGCGATCCGGTTCCTTCTCGTCATAGCCATTTTGATCCTCGTTTTAGCTGCGGCCTTACCCTCCCTCGTATCTAGTTCCTGGGGAAGAGAAATGGCTTTAGAGATAATCAACAGCTCTATTCCGGGTAAAATCTTGGTGGAACAGCTCGAACTGGGTTGGCTGGGACCACAAAAAATCAGCGGATTCACTCTAAAAGACCCGGCTGGGCAAACGGTCTTAACAGCCGCTAAAGGGGAAGCCGACGCGTCTCTTTTAACGCTATTTCGCTCTCCTCTTGGAGCAAACCAGATTGCAATCGAACAACTCAACGCAACGATTCAGGTAGATCAGCAAGGATTTTCAAATTTAGAAAAAAGCCTTAAAAGGAGTTGCTGCTCCCCGGAGCTGAGCGCAACAACCCAACCTCCCCTCACCCTGCTCCTCCAACAGGTGAACGGCCACATCAACCTTGCCCGCGATGACCAACCCCTGGAGATCCAACTCGAAGGGGAAAGCAGTTATAACGGTCAATTAGGAAAAATGGCTTTCCACCTTAAGCTCGACAAACAGGTCTTTGAAAAGATTTTAGAGCAGCACAATGACTTGTCTGCTGTGTTTGCAAACAACGGTTCCAGTGCGATGGTCGCCCATGCACAAATCGATCGCTTCCCAGTTGCTCTGATCGATCAATTCCTAAACCTGTCAGACGCTTCCCAATCTGGTCGTGCGGTTGCTCTTTTAGGGGAAACGTTAAATTTTACTCTTGATCAGACCCTTGAACAAAAAAACGTCGTCTTGAACTTCGCCCTCTCTTCATCGGCCCTGCAACTCAAAGGCAACCTCCAAATTGCCGACGACCTTTCAAGTGCTCATCTCGTGGGACAAGGATCGATGAAAGGAGAGGCCATTGACCTTGAAGTGCAAGCACAATTACCCAAAGGGATATTGACCAATCGGAACGCTTTCCAACAAGAGCCAATGGCTTTAGAAGCTAGCCTCAAACAGTTTCCTCTGAAGTTATTTTTGCCGCAAGAGGGGTTCACACCGACTCTGTTAGCGGTGGTTGGACAATATGTAGACATCAACAGCTCGTTCGTGTCTCACCGAGATAAATTGAATGGCAAACTCACTCTCTCCAGCGAGCAGCTGGCTCCCGCAACAGTGCTCTTTGAGATTGCAGATCGGGTAAGGCTCACAGAACCGTTCAAAATCATTTTTCCTTTAACTCCTTTAGTCGCACAAGGGGGGCCATTATTTACCCCCGCACTTGCGCTGCAACAGGGAGCCCATTTCCAATTGGCGCTAGACACTCTCGAAGCACCCCTCTCCTATAAACGGCTAATGAGCGGAGACCTTGACTTCCCTCTTTCAGATCTGGAATACACCGGAAGTATCGCGACGACGCCTCTTGCCTTTGTTGCAAATGCGCAAATCGGCAGTTTTACAGTGGACCAGATCAATGGGACTTTCACAGCAAAGAAAGGATCACAACCTGAAATCACCTTTGGAGGACTCGTCGAGCAAACAGATGCGCAGGGTGCTCTCAAACGGTTGCTGGGGGAAAGAACAGCGCTTCAAGCAACGCTGACAGGACAGGTTCTTTCTGCTGATTTTGAAGAACCGCTCCAATTAACCCTTGGACTCTCCTCTCCCCTTGCATTCGTAGACATGGTCAGCCAGATCAGTTCTTCAGGGATTCAGCTCACGAAACCAGCGCGTGTGCGCTACCAAGTAGAACCGCCTGCGCTCCAGTTCCTCGGCCTGCAAAACCTCCTTGGCGCCTTTCAGATGCCGACCTCTTTAGAGGTGTCAATTCATTCATGGCAGTTGCCCGCGAATTTGAAAGAGCTCTCTAAATTACACATGAGAGGCGGTCTTACAATCGACACACTTGCCTCTGCAGGTAGGCAAGCCGCTCTTGACGCTATCAAAGCGCAGTGGATCATCGATGGAAGCAACCGAGTTTTTGCCATCGACTTTTACGGTGTGACGCGGTTTGGCAAAGAAGCGGCAGGCCAATTGAGCGGTTCAGTGATCTTGGAAGACTGGATTCAAGAAGAGCGCCTCGACTTCGACCGTGCCACTCTCCGCACCAATCTAGATGCACACCGTTTGCCAACAGAACTCGTTGCGTTTAATTACGGCGGCAGCGATGTGGCGCAAATTATTGGCCATGCCCTCGACATGAAACTTGCTGCAAAGATGAATGATCTGCAACACCCGAAGGGGCATGCGACTCTCACCATGCAAAGCGACCGCCTCTCTGGCTACATCTCCGTTGCGATCGACGACGCCATCAGCCTAACAAAACAGATGGACCCCGCCTCCTTCCAATTCAAACTGACTCCTGAGGGGCATGCGGCTTTGCGCAATCTCTTGAAAAGGGGCTTTGAAAACCCCTTTAATCTAAATGAAACAGCGACCCTTTCAGTCTCGCTAAACACGCTCCATATTCCGCTCCCCTTTTCCTTGGCTCAGGCAGCTGTCGATGCGATCATCGGGATCAATAAACTCTCAGGGACCGATCAACGGTCACAGCAACGTCTGTGGCTCTCCGACATCAGTGCAGAAGTTGTGTCTCCCAATCTTTCGAACCAGATCGACTTTCGACTCAAAGGGCACGGGTATGCCAGCCAAGGGCAGGCAACCGATATCCAAGTGTCAGGGGCCGTGCATCACTTGCTCGATCCATCCGGTCAGCTCAATCTCAATGGTCTTTCTTTGGCTCTTGATGGCAGCGCAGAAGCACTCCCCGCTCCCCTGCTGTGCAAACTATTTTGCACAGATACTCAGTTGAGCCACCAAACAGAGGCCCTTTTCGGTCAGCTAGTCAACGCGAAAATCAAAGCGCAACTCCAACACATGAACGGTCCTGTGACGCTCCAAGCAACAGGCGCAAACGGCTCATTTACCCTCAACGGAATGCTCTCTGACGGATATCTCTTTTTAAACGACAATCTCACCGCACACGTGAAATTGACACCAAACTTTAGCCATTTTATCTTGCAAGAGCTCGTTCCCATCACGAACGGCATTATTCCGACCAACCAACCCTTGAACCTGATCATCGACAAAAGAGGATTTGCCCTGCCCATCAACCCCTTTGCAGTCGAAACACTTTCGATTGGAATGCTCTCGATCGATATCGGCCAAGTGCAGTTCTCTTCCAACTCACAATTGGCTTCGGCACTCAGTTTGCTCACACCAGCGAATGCGGAATCGATCAAAGTGTGGATCACGCCTGTCTACCTTTCGATGAAAGAGGGCGTTGTAAGAATCGAACGCACAGACATGCTGATCAACGAGCGGTACCCATTAGCTACTTGGGGACATGTCGATCTCATCAAAGAGCGAGTCAACATGATCGTTGGATTGTCGGGTGCTGCGCTGGCCTCCGCATTTAACATCAAAAGCATTCCGCGCAGTTACCTACTCCAAATGCCCTTTAAGGGACCTCTGGACAACCCAACTCTCGACAAAACGCGTGCCGCAGGCAGAATCAGCGCTCTTACCGCTCAGGCACATGGGGGCCCCGAAGGGTTGGTCATAGGCACTGTCCTTGATATCTTGAGCGGAGGGACCAAAGAGGCCTCTCCCCCGCAGCCAACAACCGATCCGCTGCCCTGGCAGAACATGATGGTCGACACAGAAGAGAGCAGCAGCGGCATTCCCAAGAGCCCTCTAAAAGCCCCCATGGACGAAATCACCAAGGGAGCCAGCTCCTTGCTCAAAACCCTCCTCAACAAAAAGAAAAAGTAACAATAGAATATTTACACCCAATTTCGAAGATCGTAGAGTGATATGCCGCCCCTTTAGGGCTCGTCACTTGGGTGCGTGTTTACCCAGGCCTCCGTTCGCTGCCGCTCACTCCGACCTGGGCTATGCTAGACCGACCCTTCGGGCCTAACAAACAATCAATTTGTTCCGGAACTGATTTGCTGCTGAGGCCCAATGGGCCGGCATCTCATAGCCCAGGTCGGAGCGAAGCGTAGGCCTGGGTTTAAAAAACCCACAAAATTGAGGCCCGAAGGGTCGGCAAGATACCGGCCCTTCGGGCCTTAAGTCATAATAACCTTTATTGAGCTGAAGGGCTAGCGACCTTCCAAGGGAGCTGCCTTCCTGCTTGGTAGGGAACGACGCCTGCAACCACTTTTGGAACGGTCCATTCTTCTTGGACGAGAGTGATTTTCTCTTGGTTCAAACTCAATCCGTAAAATTGGGCACCAAAGGTGGAAACAAAGTCTTCTAGCTTTTCCAATTGGTTGTGCTTCTCAAACAGAGCCACTAAAGCAGGCAATGCCACAGGCGCTGTAAACACTCCTGCACACCCTTCCGCACACTCTTTTGTGTGGCGCAAATGGGGAGCACTATCTGAACCAAAGAAAAACTTCGGATTTCCACTCAAAGCTGCACGCAAAATCGCATCGCGATCTTCGTAGCGCTTTGGAATCGGTTTGCAAAAATGGTGGGGTTGGTTCATCGAGCCAACGACATCATCTAACGTCAACTCCATGTGGTGAAGCGTGATCGTCGCTCCAACATTTGCAGGAAGACTTTCCACGATCTCAACAGCCGCTTTTGTCGACACGTGCTCGAGGACCATTTTGAGATCGGGAAAATCTGCAACGAGTTGCACTAAAGTGGCTAAAAACTTCTCTTCCCGATCCATACAAAACTCACCTGGCTTTTCCCCATGCAAACACAAAATAATTCCGAGCTTTTGCATGGCACCAAATACGGGATAAAGAGCATGAAAGTCGGTCACACCGCCATGAGAGTTCGTCGTCACGCCGTCTGGGTACAATTTCCCAGCAACCGCCAAACCGACAATAGAATAGACATCTTCAACAGTCGTTTCTGGGGTGATCTTAAATGTCATTAAGGGTTGAAAATGGGCATTCTGCGGATCAACTGCCGCAAGAATTTCAGTTCGATACTTCGACACATCGTTCCCATTTCGAATCGGCGGATTCGTGTTGGGCATGACAAGCGCCCGCTTAAATTGGGAAGCCGTCTCATTGACCACTCCCCGAAGCAATTCTCCTTGTCTTAAGTGAACGTGAAAATCATCAGGTGCTCGAATTTGAAGAGTCGTCGAGTGAATATCAGCTGCAAAGAAAAGGGCCAAACCACAAGTCAATACGCGTAACGTTAGTAATTTCATAAGCACTTCCTCTTAAAAGGGTTTACCATCACACTTTAGGTCGTGAATGAAATATTCCGCAATAAAAAGCCGCAACTTTCGGTTTCACTACGGTGTGTGTATTCTTGAAAAAGACGTCAGAAAATGCTGGATTGTCATTGAAAAGCAACAATCCGCTTCCGGGGCTGTGGCGCAATTTTACGTGGGGATATTTATGTAAGTAGACACTAGTCCCAGGGATTGACCAAAAGAACGCCAGTTGATTCAAAATCGACAATGTTTTCGGTGACCACCGTCAACTCGTGATGCAGCGCTGTAGCAGCTATCAGGCTATCTATGATGGCAAGATTGATCCCTTTTCTTTTGCACTCTCCTACGAGAGTGCCCCAACGGTGCGCAAGCTTTAAATCAAAATCTAAGATGCGCCCCTCAAAATCTGGAACCAGATCATTAAAAAGCCAATTTTCAAGATCTGCCTTAAGTTTTTTACGATCTTTCAAGGTGTCATCTAACTTAGCGATGCCAGCTTGAATTTCAGCAATAGAAAACACGCTGATTGTGCACAAACTCGCTTTATGTTGTTCTATCCACAGCTGCAATTTGGGATCTTTGTGCTTAGAAATGCGCCTAAGCTTTGATAAAATGCATGTATCTAATAAGTAAGTCATAAATCGAGGTCTCTTAACGTTTCCTTGGATCGAGTCAGATCTAATTCAATCTCAGGATGCGGACACCTTAGGAAAACGCCTAGGATGGATCTGTTCGCTCCCAAATAGTCGTTATAGGATGCCTCATTTAAGATCACAAAATTTTTCTTATTCCTAACAATCACTTGTTTACCACTCTCGTCCGTCCGATTCAGGACTTCGGAAAGTTTTGCCTTTGCCTCTTGAAACTGCCATACTCCCTTGTTAGAGTCTGGTTTTTTAGATAAATTCGATGACATGCGACACCTCCTGACTAGTCTGATCTAGTCTTATTATAAAGGTTCCTATGTTTTTGAGCAATGGCAAAAAAACATAAGGAGCCTTGAACTGGGCTTCAGACAATCTTAAATGTCGACTTTCTTGTCCTGTCGACACACCCGCTAGGAAGCATCGGTTCGAAAATAGCTCTTTGGCTATTATCTTCGCCGCTTAGGTTCTCTTTCAATTGTGAATTTAAAACATAAAGCTCTTCTACTTTCGCTTGAAGTTCGGCTATCTGTTTTTGAATTCTATAGATTTTTTGACCTTGCTGAACTTCAGCCGGTGTTAGGGGGGGGTGGAGCTTAGACTGTTCGACATTTTCAACGAATTCTGTCCATCCAGGTTCACCCGGTAGCGGCAATTGGGAAGGAGCAGAACCCACTAATTGAGATGAACTCCACCTCTGTGCTAAATTTGCAATTTTTTGCCACTCTCGGGAATGAGAGGTGGGTAAATGAGAGGTTTTCATATATGCAAATGCGGATCTTATTACAGGAAAAACCACAATTTACCTCCATATCTACGGTCTTTTGCGATTAGTTTAAATTACACATTGATTCAAGTCAATTTCGGAACCTTTTAAAAAGGTTTACCATCCCATTTTAGATCGTGGATGAAATATTCAGCAATCGAAAGCTGCAACTTTCGGCTGCCATACGCGAGCTTACAGAAGAGATAGGGTTGCACAAAAAATGGGAGCAGATCAGATCTTCTTAAGACGACATCGGACGTCGTGAACAGATCTTTGAAATAGGTCCCAATCGCTTGGGGAGTATAGTCGATATGTTTCCAACCATACATGGCCATGCCTGTTGCGATCTGTTTCCGAGCGGCTTTTTTCGGCGTCACTACCGTGTGTGAATTCTTGAAAAAAACATCGGCAAATGCGGGATTGTCGTTTAGAAGCAACAGACCACTTGTGGAACGTGGGTTGCACTCAATCGCATATAAGACTTGATCTCGCCCTTCAATCAAGTCAAAGGCGATTTGCCCCGTATATCCAATCTTTTGGACAAAGTTTTGTACCCACTCCAAAATCCCAGGGTGTTCGATTGATTCAAAAGCCACGCAGCTGTGCCCATCGATCGTATAGCGCACGGGATAGGCCGCGTGGGCCAAAACTTTCCCATTTCGACAGGCTGAATAAGTGCAATAGCGCGCGCCGTCGATCCATTGCTGTGCGATCCACGGGTTATGTGCGCTGATGTTTACGTGTGGCGGTTGTTGCCCGGGAAGCACTTTAAAGACGTCGAGGGCTGCTCGCGAGTAGCACGCTTTGAACGCATAAGGGACATCAAAAGAGATCTCTTTTAAATCTGCACTCTTTTCTATTAAGAACGTCTTAGGATGGGGGATCTTGAATTTCTCTAAAGAGACTTGAAAGGTCCATTTGTTTAAGAGTGTGTGGTAGGTCAAAAAATCGGGACAAAAAAGGGTGCAATGCGCGGGGAAAAGGTGCTTCATGCTCGTGACATAACATAGATCTTCCCACATAGGGATGAGCAAGTCGACTTTCTCCTTTGCCGCAATCGCTGCCAGCTTTTCGATGTATTCTTTCGAATGCTCTTTAGGGCTTGGCAGCCGATAGTGGGCCGAAACGGCATTGGAATATTTGCTGATGGAAAAAGAAGCGGAGTCCACCACGATGACGCGGTGTCCGGCTTTTGCAAACATGCGGGCCATTTCTAAGGCTAAAAAGGAGCGGCCAAATGTAATTAAGATATTCTTTTTCATGGTTGAACTGCTTTATGAGAGGGCTTTAAGGCCAAAAATCGATCCGACTAACGTAAACAAAAAGAAGGCTTTCCAAAGCGAAAGATCATCGCCAAAAATAAAGACTCCGACGCAGGCTGTTCCAGCAGCGCCAATCCCCGTCCACACCGCGTAAGCGACCCCTAACGGAATTGATTCAAGCGATTTATTGAGACAATAAAAACTCAAAAATGAAAACAAAAGGAAAAAACCGGTCATGATCGGTTTCGTAAATCCTTCAGTCAATTTCAGAAACGTTGTAAATCCAATTTCCAACATACCTGCAACGAGTAGATAGACCCAACTTAACGGCATTACATCTCACTTTTTTTACATGTCGTAGCGTCCTGTTTGTCCTTGACGCGGTACACCATGAATCAATACTCTGACAAATTTTTCCCATTGTTCAGCCTGCATCGTAGGCATAAATAACGAAGGATTTACCCCAATTCGACGCGCAAAATCATCCGCAAATGGGAGCACGTTGTTTGTGGCGGCTTCTTCAGTCAAGGAATCGACAAGCTCGCCAATAAAGGTTTTCCACACCCAAGTTTTATCTTCCAGATTGCGCATGCTCACTATTAACTTATCATCGGTAAAAATAACGGCCAAAAAGTTTAGAGGATGCACGTGTTTGATGCGTGGCTTGGTTTTTTGCAATTCAGACCGTGCAAGCCCGATCTTTGCCACGTTCGACATCCCAAGAGTTTTGACGACATAGTGAATGTCGGCGCGTTCGCTTTCTGTCACAAGTTGAAAATAGTCACGTTGTGCAACGGCGGGTTTCGCTGCGGCTCTGACATATACCGCACCTTGGTTTGAGACAAGAATGTCCATGCGCATCGCACGCGCCGACTCTTGATAATCCTCTCCATAGCCATCACCAGTCATCAAAAACTCTGTGTCGTATTCTTTGACGACATCGACAAAGGCGGCACTCTCAGGCAGTTCAACATACTCCGCATGTGTCATGGGGCTTCCTGCTGCCAAAACGGCCATGATTGCAAATCTGTAACGGTTTTTCATAGGTCTCCTCCAAAAGATTATTCTTATAGCATAAATCTTTAAGCAAACAAGAAAAATATTTCAATTTACAAATATTCAAGGAGTTCATACACAGAGAAATTCAGACAGCAAACAACATGAGTCACACCGCATGCGGTCGATAGCAAAACTTTCATTATTGTTTCTTTTAACCACTTCCCTACTTCTTGCCGACGACGAATGGTGTTGCGATGAGTTCCGTCCCATTCCGCAAGGCTACATTCCTGCGATCGGAGCGGAGTGGTCTCACGTGAGCCGCACGCGAGATGGGGGAACAAAACAACACGGAAATTATTTTGGAGGACGCGCATCGTTTGATCGCATTGCGCGCTATAAATTGTATTACGGCGTCCAAGCGGCCTATGGATTTAGCACTTTAGAAGGTCATCAAGGCTCAGGAGCAAAAATCCGTTCCAAGTTCACAACCGGTCAAATTGAAGGCTCGGTCGGTTACACGTTTCAAAGCAAATGTTTCTTAAACCCTTGGATAACACCGATCCTCGGATACGGCTACCTTTACGAAAAAAATGCCTTTAAAGATCCCTCTCCGCTTCATTTAACCTTCACCACCCGGTATCAATATGTCCCGTTCGGAATTCTTTCTGGGATCACCGTGGCTGAGAATTTTGGAGTGGGGCTCAACGTCCGCCTGCGCTGGCCTTACGATCCCAAATGCAAAGTGACGGGAGATGAAGAGAACGAAGATTCGACTCAGCTCATCGAAGAAAAGCTTGGGTATCGGATCGAGATTCCTCTGCTTTATGCTACCCCCGTTTGCTGCCGCTCATTATTAGTTGGCCTTACCCCCTTTTATGAACTGCGCCACTACGGTGGAAAAGAGAATCACCCTTTTGACTTTTTTGAAACAAAGATGCGCCTTTATGGTGTCAATTTGCAAATCCTATACCAATTTTGACTTGAGGAGAGTTGCATGCATAACACAATGATCGAAGCCGCCCACAGCGCCCCCTGGTTGGAGGAGCTCAGCGTCTTACAACAACCAAAAACCGCTTCTCCCCAACCACTCTTTCAACCTTCTCTGCTCAAACACTTCGATTCAACCTTAAGCTCCGAATCAACCGATACCGCCAACTTCTTCCAACCGCTCATGACCGATGGAATTGACCAATTCTTCGACAATCTCAACGGGGAGTTGAAATTGCTCCACATTGGGGAGCATATCCTTCCGCTCCTCGTTACGAATGGCAACTACAACGATACTTACATCTGTTCGCCCTACGGACATTACGTCCAACTGCCTTTGGAATCTCTCACGATGCTCAATAACAAGCTGGCTAGAAAAAGCGCCTCTCTCTTTATTAAGAATTACGGGCGCCTGCTCAAAATGGGAGAGATCAATCGCTGCGTCTATGTCAACCATTGGCTCTTTTCAACCGATCTTTATCCTGCAAATTTCAATGGTAAAGAGGTGGAAGCAATTACCGACATTCTAACAAAGGAGTTTCCGGGACACGCCATTGTTTTCCGTTCCATCACGTCCGCAACGAACCCAGAGCTCAAAGAAGCTCTCGATACAAGCCATTATCAAGCTGTAGCCAGCCGCCAAATTTACGTCACAAAACCTTACGATCCCCAAATCTTGGAAACGCGCATCGTTAAAAGCGACTTTAAACTTTTCAAAGAAGCAGCCTTCGAGTTCATTGAAGGGAGCCGTTTAAACGAAAACGAGCTCCACCGCATCTTAGAGCTGCACGACAACTTGTCTCAATCGCACCAAACGACCCTCAACCCACGGATCAGCCTCAAATGTCTCCAATCGCTCATTGCAAAAAGGGTGATGAAGATCTATGCGTTGAAACAGGGCAACGCCATTACCGGATTTGTGGGTTACTTGGAGAAAGGCAATACGATGGTATGCCCCCTGTTTGGCTTTGACAAAACACACGAGGATAAATCTAAGATTTATCGCCTCCTTTCCACATTCCTTTTCAAAGAGGCGGCAAAAAATCGGCTCGTTTTCAATCAAAGCGCCGGGGCGTCTTTTTACAAATCGGTGCGCAGAGCAAAGCCTGAGATGGAATACATGTATTTCTACACCGATCACCTTTCCAACAAGCAAAAACTTGCCTGGAAGCTTCTCAAGACCATCGTCAATGCGTTTGCTATCCCTTTTATGAAGCAGTATTGATTCTGACGGCCACGACGGTGGTATTGTCTCGGTAACTATTTTCCTGCTTGTCGCCGTGAAAAATGATTTTTTTTGCTAAAAAAGCACAATCGTTACATGTATCGATCGCTTCAATGATGTTGTGTTCCGATTGGTCATCGCGCAAACCATCCGAAAAGAGCAAAAGCGTATCTCCCCCTTGTAAAGACTCGAAAATTGAAATTTTCGGCTTTCGCGAAAGCGCAGGCAATCCTGAATAACTAGCGACATCCATATCCCCAATGCCACGGGAGACATTGTAACCCAGAAAACGGGTTTTAGAGCCCACTTTCTCCCGTTTGAGCCCTGGGTCTAAACAACGTTCTATGATGGCATTCATGCGTGCTGCATCTTTGGGACTCTCCCAGTCGCGCACACAGGTCAGTGCAATTGCTTGCGTTCTTTGTTGAATGTTTCGGTATAACAAAGACTCTGTATCGCCAAGACTCAGCGCAAAAACGGTGCCCAACTCCTTGTCGATCACAGCAAGGGCAATAGTTGACCCATCTTTGTACCCATTGCTCTCTTTGCGGATCGCCTCATGGATGTATCCCATTGCCTCTTTGAAGAGATCGTACACATTGATTTCACCCTCTTCACTCATCCGAGTTTTAAAGAACTCTTCCAATTTATCCCGGGCAAAAGGGGCAACTTGTCCACCTCCATGACCATCTAAGACTCCGACAACTACCCAGCGCGGAAGCTCCATACAGAGTAATCTATCTTGATTGACTGACCTTTGCCCCTGAACGGTGTAGAATGAATGGGTCGTTGTGATCCGCTGAAGCTTGAGGCTTTGCATCCCCTTGACCGCATGTATCGAGGCATAAGGATTTTGGTAGATGCAATAAGCCACCTGATCGAAACGAAAATAGCGAAATAGATCGCTCGTCGTTGCTCTAAGGGGCACGGAGTATTCGCTAGTTTCAGTCTCTTGGTGATAGCGTCGCTCACGCTCTTGCATTGCTTTCAACTGATTTCGCCTCATTTTAACCAACTGCATACCCGCTTCACTCAAACCCGAATAGTCTGGTCGTGGACGCAACTCGCAATACATCAAAATCAGCGGGATTGAGAAAGCTGCCGCTAGCGTCGCAACCACACCCCATGGAGCCTCAGACAATAAATCTTTGGAAATGCGAGGAGGGCTTAAACTTTGGCTCTCATTATCATCCGTGTCTGCTTGGACATAACTTTGCCTCTCTATATAAATAAAGACGCTAGCAGAAGCGACTAATAACGAGGCAAAAGCCAGGGGTAAACACTCTTTGGCACCTAATTGTCGAAAACGTGTGACCAAAGAGGTCTCCTCTTTCTTGTCAGAAGGGCGAGGGAGACTATCAGTCAAAGGAGAAACGCCTTGTGGAGATAGCGTCTGGTTGCTTATCGGTTGAAAATGCATGCACTGATTTTACCCACTTTCCCCATATCCGTCATCTCAAATTCTTATGGACACAAAATCTTAAATTTAGATTAATACAGAGCAACTACCACCACACCCGGAGCGCTGTGCTTTCAGAACTGATTCCACTCTCATTTGATAAAATCATGCAGACTCGCGCCTACACGGTCATCATTCTCAGCGCACGAGATAAACGGTTTGCCATTTATACAGAACCCGTGATCGGGCGCAACCTACAGCTCTACCTCACAAACACTGAAAAACAGCGCCCCCTGACGCACGACCTCATCAACAATATCATGATCGGCTTCAATGCCCGCGTGCGCCAGGTCGTCATCAACGACGTCCAAGATACAATCTACTATGCCCGCCTCTATCTCGAATGCCAAATGAATGACCTCCTGCACATCATTGAAATCGATGCGCGCCCAAGCGACTGCATCACGTTAGCTCTGATGAGCGATGCACCCGTTTATTGCACTCACGAGGTCCTTGACAGAACCGTCGCAATCAATGACTAATAACGAACGTTAAAATTATTCCGTGCTAATACGATGATCGAGTTGACGGCCTCTTCGGCGTCTTCCCCAGCCGCTTCGACAATGATGCGAGCCCCTTTCGCAGCTGCCAGCATCAAGACCCCCATAATTGACTTCGCATTCACCTTCTGATTCTGGTACATCAAGTACACTTCAGCGTGATAATTGGCCGCGCACTTGACGATTTCCGTAGACGGACGGGTGTGCAACCCGCGATCATTCCCTACGATAAAAACCCCTTTCGACTTTCGCATCTTTACACCCATATTCACGCTAGTCTCTTATTTCTAATGTTTTGTCCCTAATTTTTCAAGCGAATTCTTTAAGATATAACTCGTTAATTGATAAAGACTTGCCCCTGAACATAGGGATTGCCAAGGTCGCTGTGCCCGGTCACGACTCGCAAGTTTGGCAAAATCTGGATATCATTGCCCCAATGGGAGTGGCCACACAAAATAAGAAGCTTCTTGTTCGGGTGCTTGCGCATGATCTCTTCTAGGTGTTTCCCCGTCAGTTGGCCCACGAAATGGGGCGTCCAATTGGGATCTGCAGAAACTCCCATGGAAATGCAACACTCCTCAAAGGGCGGGACATGCGTCAACAAGACGACGCTTTCGAAATGTTTTAGAGCTTCTTTCAAATGAACGGAGAGAAAGTGGGCCGCCTCGGCACCCAGTTCATTTAATTTAACCAACCTATCTTTTGCGTTGAGATTTTTTATCTCCGCGATCAGGAAGTAATCATTGAGAAGGACATCTGATTTCGCATAGTTCCCCGCACGCCCATCGGACCAGCCATCATGCCCAATCAAGGCGGTCTTTTCAGAAAGCGGAATCACTTTTGCCGCCGAAAGGTAACATAAATCGGGATGCTCTTGGCTTAATTTACTGGCTTCCTTCCGGATGTTGTCGATCGAACCGTAATAGTAGTCGTGATTGCCTAAGACAAAGTAAAGGGGTTTTTGCACAGCCTTCTGAATTTTAGTGAGATAATTTAAAGACCCTAGCCCATTGCTGACATCGCCGCCAACCAGCATCGCATCGCACTCATATTCAGCCAATAACTCAAAAAAAAGGTGGGATTGCTTGCGCGGCACCGCATCGAGATGCAGATCGGTCGCCCAGAGTAGCCGCCTCACATCTCCGCCATCGTCATTGCGAAAATCTATCTCTAACGTCATGACCCCATTATGCCGCCCCCCAAAAATAAGTAAAGCAGTTCATGTTTTTTTGCTACCGGTGGAAAACACGATTCTTAATGATTTTCGTGAAAAAAAAATCGTTTTGAGGTAAATTGATGCTCAAATCATGAAAATGACCATTCTTAGGAAAACGCGGTGTCATCTCTATTCAACTTAGCTATCACATTTTTCTTGGTCGCCAATCCAGTTGGAAACTCCCCTGCTATTATGGCGCTCCTCAAGAATTACGACTTTGCCAAACAGAAGCGGATCATGTTGAGAGAATCGTTCATCTCCTTCTTGGTGGCGATTTTCTTTCAGTTTTTTGGCGATCTTTTTCTAGGTGCTCTTGGCGTCAGCCTCTATGCACTTTCCTTTACAGGAGGGATCGTCTTATTTGCGACTGCCTTGAGGATGATCTTTCAGAAACCTGAATCCCCGACTGAAACAAAACTCACCACAGAACCATTCTTCGTGCCCATTGCGATGCCGATCATCTCTGGCCCAGGACTCATGACGATCATCATGGTGAAAGCGCGAGAAACGGAAGACTTTTTAGGCATTTCGCTAGCCATCGTGATCGCCTGGATCGGCGTCACTGCTGTTTTATGGTTGTCTCCAAACTTGCAAAAAGTCGTTGGTAAACGGGGAATGGACGCTCTTGAGCAGATCATGGGGATGATTTTAGGGCTCATCTCCATCAACATGATCGTCGATGGCGCGCACCAATTTGTTAAAACACTACAAGGATAAGTTATGACGCTATTTACAATCGCTGTCTCCCTGTTTCTGATCATGGATCCGATCGGAAACATCTCCCCTTTTCTCAAAGTGCTCCACGGCCTCGAACCGAAACACCGCCTATATATCATCGTCAGAGAGATGGGAATCGCTCTCGCAGTCATGCTCCTCTTCAGCATCATCGGAGAATACATTTTCGATATATTGAATATCTCCTTAACCACTGTACAGGTCGCTTCTGGGGCAATTTTATTTTTGGTAGCGATTAAAATCTTATTTCTCGCTCCCGATAACCCCCGTACCAACTTACCCAGCGGAGAACCGTTCATTACACCGCTTGCCATCCCCCTCATCGCGGGGCCCTCGCTCCTTGCTACCATCATGCTCTTCGCTAAACTAGAAGAAAGCTATACGATCATGTGGTGGGGCATTATCTTGGCGTGGGCTTTTGCTCTCGTCGTTTTGATGCTAGCACCAAAACTCCAACGCCTGCTTGGTTCAAATGGGCTTTTGGCTTGTGAAAAACTCATGGGGATGGTGTTGGTTATGCTCGCCATTCAACGCTTCCTCGAAGGGGTAGCTCAATTTGTCAAAGCGCATCATTAAACTCACACTGTCCTATCAAGGCACGCGCTATTTAGGCTGGCAAAAGGCAAAAGACGGCCCTTCCATTCAATACGAGCTCGAAAAAGCCCTCTCCACAGTACTGCAAGAACCACTTTCTGTCGAAGCTGCTAGCCGCACCGATGCCGGCGTGCACGCAAGAGGTCAAGTCGCCGCTTTCTCCACAGAAAGCATGCTTCCTCCCCTTAACCGCTTCCAACACAGCCTAAACTGCGTGCTCCCGCGCGATATCGCTATTCTTGAAGTGAAAGAAGCCGCGGCTTCCTTCCACCCCACTCTCGACTCGATCGGAAAAGAGTATCACTATTCCATCTGCACAGGGAAGGTCCAACTCCCCTTCCATAGAGAGTTTTCGTGGCATTTTCCCCATCCCCTCGATTTAAGAGAGATGCAACGCGCCGCCTTTCACTTTATAGGGAAAAAGAACTTCATGGCTCTCTGCACAGAAAAAAATGAACACCCTTATGCCGATTATGAGCGCGAGATCACAACCATCGATCTGATTGGGTTGGAAGCGGGAAGATGGCTCATCAAAGTGGCTGGAAGCGCCTTTCTCTACAAAATGGTCCGCACCCTCGTCGGCACTTTAGCCTACGTCGGTTGTGGGAAAATTGCATCAGATGAGATTCCAGCAATCTTAGAAGGAGGCCAGAGAGCGCAGGCAGGGATGACCGCGCCCGCACATGGTTTGAGCTTAGAAAGGATATTATACCACTTCTAAAAGACGCGCAAAGTACCACGCGATTAAGAGGACAACGCCCGTCGCCATGACCCACAAAGCATTGGGAAACCATTTGACGCCAGAGCCGGGATTTCCCCGGATTTCCATCGTTCCAATGCCGTAGGAGAACTCTTGCGCTTCGTTGCGCATAAAGAAGTCCGGGTTTTCCCTCACAATTTTGTCGCCATCGATCCCCAGAAATGCCGCATATTGCCGCATAAAACCTTGGGCATAAACAGGAGAGATCAACTTGCTGAGATCCCCCTCCTCAATCGATTGCAGATAGGTTGTGCGGATCGACGTGGCGTTTTCAGCCTCTTTGAGAGAAAGATTCATCTCTTTGCGCTTGTTTTTGAAAATTTCCCCTATGCTTTTCATTTCAGAATTGGCTATCATGACGTTTTCCTAGTGCAGAATTGGGTTCACCTGTAATCTTATACGCGATGGGTAAATTAAAGCAAGATCATGGATAAAGAAGAGCCGCAAAAATCTCGCGTAGACACGTTTGTCGCAGAAATCGACATAGCATTAGGCCCCAAGCTCATTGCCGATCTAACCGACCAAGGCTTTGAAATTTCTAAGCCTACCTATACCGTCTTTTCTGCTAAAAAAAAGGGACTTTCATGCACCCTCTATACGAGCGGCAAACTCACCGTCCAAGGGAAAGAGAAGGGCCCCTTTCTCGAGTTTTATTTAGAACCCAACATCTTGCAGTCGTTTGAATACACCTACAACGACGTTTCTCTCGATACAACTCCGCACATCGGGATCGACGAGTCGGGCAAAGGGGATTTTTTTGGGCCTCTCTGCGTCGCCGGCGTTTTTGCTGGGGGAAATGAGATCGTAGAACTCAAAAACTTAGGGGTGCGCGACTCGAAGACGCTAAGCGATTCAACGATAAAAAAAATTGCAAAAAAGCTAATTGAACGCTTCCCCCACCAGATCGTCAAAATTAACCCGACAAAATACAACGAACTGATCACCCAATTTGGCAACCTCAACCGTCTCTTGGCATGGGGGCATGCCACTGCCATTGAGCAGCTGGTGACAAAAACCGACTGCAAGACTGTCATCATCGACCAATTTGCCAATGAACACGTCGTGCTCACCGCTTTAAAGCGCAAGCACCTTTCCGTTGATCTCACACAAAGACACCGTGGGGAAGAAGATCTCGTCGTTGCTGCAGCGTCGATCCTCGCCCGCTACACCTTCGTCAATGCACTCGAAGAGTATAAAAAACAGTACGGCATGGAATTTCCCAAAGGCGCCTCAGCAGGCACAATCGCTGCCGGTAAGCACTTTGTCCGCTCACATGGAAAGGAGCAGTTGGGCCAAGTGGCTAAATTACATTTTAAAACCCTTGACTCGATAATTCCATCTAAAGAGAATGGGGATAACTAGGAAAAACTCATGACCGGCCGCAACTTATACATCGGAACGCTGTGCGTAATCGCAGGTTTCGCCATCATCTTCCTCCTCAATGTCGCCGGTTTTTTTGTTGGGCTCCCCTCCAAATATCTCACCGTCAGTGAAGTGAAATCCATCGCGGTCGAACATGCAGGCAAACTCTATACACTGAACCCAGCCCAGCAAATTGCCTTAATCGAAATCTTCAACCACAGCATTAGTCTGACCGCAAGTGAAAAAGAGAAAATGCACAATGAGCTGCCCGTTGATGTAACCAAAATTGTGATTACCCGGTACAGCGACACAGACGTGATTGTTAAACCCGTTGGCTATGTCGGAACAAACAGTAAAAACTTAAATGAACGCATGGTCACAATGGTCTATTCGGCCCCCGACTGGAGTAAATCGCTTTTAGAAGAATCCTTTCCAAACGAAATGATCCAAGTATTAACGGCTGCCTACGAAAAATAGCACACAAATTCAATGCTTAAAGAACTGCGCATTAAAAACCTCGTTCTCATTGAGAGCGCTGTCATCCCCTTCTTAACCGGTTATAACGTGATCTCGGGCGAAAGTGGCGCTGGAAAATCGGCGATTATGCACGCCCTTGGTCTGATCGCAGGAGAACGGTGCGATTCCTCCAGCTTACGACGCGGCGCCGACAAGGGGTACGTCGAGGCTGTTTTCTCCATCGACGAACTCCCACAAATTGCAACCCTTCTCGATGCATCCGGGGTCGACCACTCAGATGGAGACGATCTTTATATCAAGCGCGAACTCAACGCTCAGGGAAAGAGCCGCACTTTTGTCAATAATCAATTGTCCCAACTCTCCCTCCTCCGTGACTTGACAGACCTTTTGTTCCACGTCGTCGGACAACACGCCAATCAACAACTTCTCTCTCTCGAATACCACCGCTACGTGCTCGATCTCTTTGGAGAGTTAAATCCCCTTGTGAGCGATTTTGCCAAAAATTGGGACGTTGAAAATGCCTTGAAAAAACAGATTGAAACTCTCACCCAATCAGAAGCGCAGCGGGTGCGCGAAATCGAAATCTATACCAAGCAAATAGAAGAAATCCAGGACGCCAATCTGCAGGAAAATGAGGAAGAGGACGTTTTCGCTGCTTACTCCCGGATTACAAACGGAGAGCAACTGCTCGATTTGTCGCAAGAACTCTGCCGCGCCCTCTACGGAGAAAAGCAAGGAGCTATCCCGATACTCGCTCGCCAAAAACAGACGTTGGAAAAGCTCATCCGATTAGATCCTTCTTTAGATTCCCTCTCAGGCTCGTTTGAACAAGCGATTGTAGAGCTCTCTGAGCTCCACCACACCCTCACCCACTACACCAGCCGCATTGAGCACGATCCTCAACTCGCCGAGCGGCTCAACAAACGCCTTGAGCTCATCAGTCGACTCAAGAAAAAATATGGAAGTACTATTCCAGAGATCCATCGCTACTGCGAAGAGATCCAGAAAAAACTCAATGCTTTGGAGAATGCTGACATCCAGATCGAAGAACTCCAAAAGAGCCTTGAGGAAATCGCCAAAAGCAATAACGGAGCCGCTAAACAGCTCACGCAAAAGAGAATGAGCGCTGCAAAAAAATTAGAGAAGCTCTTGATTGCTGAGCTACAGGCGCTCAATATGCCCAAAGTGGAATGCACTATCCAGATTACTCCCACCAAACGGTCCCGTTCTGGAGATGATTTGATCGAAATGTACCTCACACCAAACGTAGGAGAGCGTCAAATCTCTTTGAAAGAATGTGCCAGTGGCGGCGAGTTGTCGCGGTTTATGCTCGCCCTCCAAACAATCGTTGCCGGAAAAGAGAGCATCCCCTCTTTGATTTTCGACGAAATCGACGCCAACATCGGCGGCACCACCGCAACCATCGTCGGAGAAAAATTGCGCCAAATTGGAAAGAAACACCAAGTGATCTGCATCACCCATTTCCCCCAAGTTGCCAAGCAAGCCGACCACCACTTGCGCATCTCCAAACGGGAATCGGACGGCCGCACCGTCACCCTCGTCGACACCCTCGACACCAAAGCCAAAAAGGCCGAACTCGCCCGCATGACCGGCTAGCGGAAGGTTTGGGCGAGGCCTTGGAGGATGAGCGTCCACCCATCGAGCATCACGAGGAGCAATAGTTTAAGCGGAGTGGAAATCGTAATGGGAGAGAGCATCATCATCCCCATGGCAAGCAGAATGTTCGATGTCAACATGTCGATCACAAAAAACGGCAGATAGAGAAGAACACTTATTTGAAAGGCATCTTTGAGTTGCGTCATGATGTAAGAGGGAACCAGGATGATGATGTCATCTGGTTTTACCTGATCTTTTTGGGCGTCGGGCATAATCTTGTATGTCATTCTGTAAAATAACGCTTGATGGGAAGACAGAGAGTTCTTCTTTAAAAAGTCTTGCAACGGGACCAAGGCCTTTTCCGATACTTTAACGATAAATCGGGCGGCTTCTGGCGAATCAAAGGAAGGGGGCGCAGGCGTCGTTGCAAGGGTTTCATAGGCCGCTTCATACATCCTTAAGCCAGTCGGATACATGATAAATATGGAAATCATCATAGAAATCGCTGCTAAAACCGAGTTAGGGGGCGCTTGCTGCACGCTCAAAGCACTTCGTAAGAGGACCAAGACAACGAGAATCTTCAAAAAAGAGGTGAGAATCATCATCGCAAAAGGGGCAAGGGAAAGGGTGATGAGAATTACGCCTTGAGAGGTCAGCGACGGGCGATTAAAGGCATCGAACTCTTTTTGTATCGTAGGCTTCTCTTTAACGATTTGAGGCGTATGGAGAGCGGAGTGAGGAGGCGGTTCATTGGCTGAAAAGAGATCCTCAGCGGAAAAGCAGAAGATCGCAACGATTCCCAAACAGCAAACGAGAAAGCGGCAAGCATTTTTCCATGTCATACCGCATATTTACTCGATTCTCGCAAAGATTGCAACGGGTTAGAAGCTTGTGCCTAAACCAAGGCCCAGTTTGGGGCCGCCGACATCGATGGTTTTATGGAAATGGACTGGTTGATAAATATAGTCGAAGAATAAGTCGACGAAAACGCAATTATCGAAATAATAGCGCATGCCGCTTTTTAGCACGCCTCCAAACGCATATTTCGATACGCGCTCATCGCGGCAACAGGTCTCATTTTTCAAAATGATGTGTCCAAATGCTGCCCCAATTCCTGCATAGGCATCCATACAACCACAAAAAGGGATCACATAATTCAGACCCACGCTCCCATTGATTACCGTCTCGCTTGAGTTGCAGCAGCTATTTTGCCGTCTATAGTGATAAAAACAATCGACATTCGTCCAAACTTCGTAACATCCGCAATAAGAGGCCGCTGCTTGGATTTGAAAATCGGGACTAACATTCCCATACACCTCTCGACAGCGCGAAGAAGCGGGAAAAAAAGCCGCAGCGCGCACCTCCACGTTCGCAGCCCCATCAAAGGCCTCTAATTGGCAAATTCCGCAAATTAAAGAAAGGATTAGAGCAACGCAGGAAGTTCTATTCATAGATAATCCTTATTTTAAGAGGAGGACTTTCCGCATTCATTGAGCTGACTGCGACAAGGGAATAATTGTCAGCCGAATGTTTGGATTTTAGGCATTGACTGAAGACCAATGGCTGTCCTGCAGGGATTTGCGCGACCACCTTTCCATTATTGTAAATGCGGTAGGAGGCTATATTGGGAAAGGGCGCAGCGCCCCATTTGGCCACAAGGCGATAGTCCGTTCTATTAAGTAGTTTGCACTCTTTAACGTAGCCGGTAAAATAGGTCGGCTGCGGAATAGGTGTTACCAGTATGGTCACGACAGCCGAAGCTGTTTGCCCATCACCCGAACTATCCATAATGGTGTAAGAGAAATTATCTTTTCCCACAAAGCCCGTCGGAGGGGTGTAAAGGTAAGTCCCTGTGACTAAATTCATGACAACCATTCCTCCTGCAGAAGTGCCCGGGATGTAGGTTGCAATAGAAAGTTCGGTTCCAATATCATTAGCCAGCACTGAAGGCCCATTAAAAGGGGTATTCTCAGGCGTTGTTTGAGTGTCGTCAACAGCTACTGGTATAACATAGATAGTCACAGTAGCCCCTGAAGGATCGCCACTAGAATCGACTGCAGTGTAAGTGAAGGTATCAATCCCTGAAAAATTAAGCGGTGGCACGTAGGTAAATGTTCCGTTTTTATTCATTGCAACAGAACCATTTTGAGTCGTGGGATTATCCCAAGTCGAAATCATTAAAACATTGGCCGGAATGTCGTTAGCAAGAACGCTCGTCGCATTCAAGGATGTATTTGCGGGTGTTTGATAGGTGTCATTAACCGCTATTGGAAAAACAGTGATCTTTACCTGAATTGGACCAACTGTACTTGTGCCGTCGGTAAGGAAATACGTAAAGCTGTCCACCCCTGTAAAATTAGATGGTGGAGTGTAAGTATACTTACCAGCATTTACTCCGGTAAGAGTCATCGAAACAGTCCCACCCTGCACCGTCGCAATATCAAACATTGAAATCGTCAGGTTAGTACCGATATCGTTACTCAAGACACTCAGCGCTGGACTTACCGAAATATTCACATGCGTGCTTGCAGAATCATTCACACCGATCGGGATGACCGTGATGTAAACCGTAGCCATTGTTTGATTACCACCCGCATCTTTTGCTGTATAGACAAACGAATCGGGCCCCGAATAATTTAAAGGAGGCGTATAAGTAAAATCTCCGTTAGGTGTCGTGTTTGTCACAGTGCCGCCTTGCATTGTTGCACCGGGAAAAGTAATTGTGATACCGGTTCCATGTGCGCTGACTAAACCATTCAGCACTTGGTTGACGGGAGTTTGGAGATGATCATCATCAGCAATGGGAAAAACGGTGATCGTGACAGTTGTCGAAGTAAGATTTCCAAGGGGCGTATCTACGGCAGTATAATCAAAAACATCCGTACCAGAAAAGTCAGTGGGCGGCATATACGTGTATAATCCACCTGAAGTCATTGTCACAACGCCGCCTGCATCAGAAGTGCTCTCCCAGCTGCTAATATGCAGTCCACTCCCCCCATCGTTATTTAAAACACTGGTGGTTTGAGTCAAAAGCGTATTGGCTGTAACGGAAGCTATATCCGCATTAGCTACTGGGTAAACTGTAATATGCACCGTTGCCGGAGGAGCTGTTTGCTGCGGAGAGGCTGCGTCGCCAATCGTGTATTGGAAGGAATCCGCGCCTGAATAATTGGGGTCGGGAGCATATGTAAAAAGCCCAGATGGACGCATAAATATAGAACCATGAGAAGGCAATGTGTTGCTGATGACAGTAATGCCAGTGCCCGTATCATTGGCTAAAATTGATGTGGCATTATTCAATACAGTATTGACATTAGTTGAGACAAAGTCATCATTGGCTACCGGTGCCGGAATGGTTGGTAGCGATATTTGAACGGTGTTGGTTTGGCTTACAAACGTTTGCCCGCCAGGCGCATAGGTGTAGCTTACCGTTCCAGCATTGTAAAGGATCCGAGGGAGAATGTTTACATCCGTAATCTGGGCTCGAAAAGAAATCGTTGTAGATCCATTAACAGGGAGGTCCGGAAGCGGAACACCCGTCACTGACAGGTCCGTGTATGTGACAGTGTTGTCCGGCAAAAATGAACCTGCCACAAATGACAACCCTGGGCTTTGCAGCACATCTTTCAGGACAACCGATGTCGCTGTAATTTCGCCCACGTTTGTGAATGTCTCGGTGAAAGTCACGAATGTGCCCAACGACCCTGAAGTAGGATTGACTGATTTCACTGATTGAATGAGGGGTGCTGTTACCTGGATCTGCATTCCCAACGCAGTAATGGTGTACACGTCTTGCGTTGATGTTCCTTGCACATACACCTGTGTTTCACCGTTTGCAATCAGCCCGCCTAGGTTAACACTGGTAATATCATACCCCTGTCTGGCTCCCGAAACATCTGTAGCCGTACTTGCATTTGAGTTTGAGTTCCCAAAACTTCCCCTCGTATCGAGGACAGAAGAACCACTCTGCACAAATTTACCGGTAGCCAAGTCTGTTGTGATCGTAAGAATCGTATTGATTTGATCGGCAAAAAAATTATTCACAGGGTTGTTTGTACCCGAGAGATTAGTACCGCCAACAATATCATGATTTACATTCACTGCGTTCCCGATAACTAAATGGTCCCCTGTGATAAAAGCGTCCCCTTCTAGAGCACTTACAAAAAGACGAGCTGAAACATTCCCCGCAGCTGGCGCCAAAAATCCGCTGACAAGAGCTGCTGGGTCTGCTGTGGGACCGGAAGCCTCGCATGCGGTATACAAGTTGAGATTGCTCGTGAACATGTGCGGGTTATGGTAAGCGACGGCAAGCGTCCATCCAGCGCAGTTGAGATTATTCGCAAGCGGTTGTACAGAGGCGGGAACGCCTCCGACAATGTAGGTCCCCGTCACAGTCGGTAAACCGGTAAGGATAGTGGTGACGTCTTGACTTCTTGAGTACATGCCACCGGAGGGGCCAGAAGGTAAAGAAGGATCAAAAGTTAGAGGGCCTGCTTGAGCAGTAGCCACTTTTGGAGTGATGGTGTGCATCGCAGAGTCTGGAGTGATCAAGGTGATAGAGCTCATATCACTGGACGAAACCGTAGAACCAAATCCATAGCTACCACCCCAAATTAATTCCGCATGAAGAACAACGCTTCCAGGAGGAAGATCCAGTACGGCAGAGGAACTATTTTGTGCATAAAGCAAAGTCGTACCGGCCGGCCATCCTGGAACTTGCAAAAGAGGGTTTGTTGAAATAAATGCTCCAATTGAACCACTGACTCCGGGGAGATTCTGATTGTTCCTTTTATCAAGCCCCAATGTGTTTCCTGTAAAGGCAATGCCGCCATTGTCATTGCCAGAATAAACATTGATGTACGACGCCTCTAGCAATGGAGTAACAAAGCCCGCTATGGCAATAAAAATCAAGCAAAAGTAGGAGGAAGAAAACCTGTGCATCGTCATAGTTAAACCCTTGGTGTGCCTCATGCGGTAAGTTGCTCCTTATAGCTAAAACAAAAATTATCATACAACATGAAAACGCAAAGAATCCTTGTCCACGGACGTAAATCCGAGGATTGCAATTGGGAGAAGTTTGATTTCTAGCGAAACATTCGGTAGAACAAAATCTCGGCGATGCCCATCGAACACGACACAATGGCTAAAGGGACTTGAGATTTTGGATCATTTTCAGAGAAGATGCGGTAGCTCGTGCGCAAAACAACACCGGCAATTGCGACGCGCGTATAATTTTCCTTGATCCATTTGCGCGCCTTGAATGCGCACACAACACCCGCTCCCAATGCCGTACAGCCAACTGCCGCTGAAAGCCTTGGACGGGCAGCCAGGTAAGAAAACAGCGGGTACCCTACACGCGCCACCGACGCCGCAACGACCACACCTTCATAGGCCATTTTAAGATGGGAGAACTTGAGATAGCCCAGAGCACCTAAGTAGGTGCTCTGGTAAGCCACCTCTTTGGCTGCAGTCCAGGCATATTCCTTTGCCCAGGTCTGCAGCCATGGGTTCGAAGCAGTAAGATCAGCTAACATGCTCATTACTTAAATGTGTTTACGTCAACCCGAATTGAGAATTGAGTAACATCCAATTGCGCTTGAAGATTTTGTTTGTTGTATTCTTGTAAAGCTCCGCAGTCTAACGCATACATTAGTTCAAATTTTTTAATACCCCATTCCTGAGCCAACATTAAATAGGCACGTAAATTTTTCTCTTGTCCATCTGCCATATTGAATAAGTGAGAACGGTAGATTTCAAGTGCAGCAGTCAAAATGCTGAAAAGGTGCGGTTTTTTATCCTCTTCTCGTATCGCTTGCTGAATTTGAGTTCCAATACCCTCGAAAGTAGCGCGTAGAAGATTTTCCCGTTTATTGACAAGAATCTGAATCAACATTTTAGGTGCAGTCATCACCCATTCATGAGCATAGCGATAACACCCGTCTGCATAGTTAAGATTCGTAATCAGCGCTGTCGAAGTTGGCTGCCTTGTTTTTGGGTCAAATCCAAACTTTCGAAGCAGTTGCGTCAAAGGCACAACACTGCAATTGTTCGCTTCGATTTGAAGGTGCGAGAGAGGGTTGACCACAGTCTCTTTACTTTTTTGAGCCTGAGCAACTAATTTCTTCAAATATGTCCAATCGCTTTCTTTAACAACAGTCGTGAATACATTTGGAAATACATACTGGAATGGCTTGCCAGACAGGAGAGCTGCTTTTAAGAAACTCGTATCTACAATAGTACCAGTCCCAGACACCAAGTTTGCCTCTTTATTCTTAACCATCCCAATGAGCCAGCGAGCAAGTTTGCTATAACCAGTAGTTTGAGAAACACTCTCAAGCTCTTCCTTGTTCTCTCGCGTCATATTTTTGATACCAATTTGACGAAGATCAGTAATGATTCTCCTACTGTCTGCATCAAAATCATCGTAGTGAGCGGCAAGCTTGTCGAGGTTTGCTTGTTGTGGTTTCTGTGCATAATTAAGGATTAACTGAAGTCCAGCACATTCCTCAGCCAGTTGCATCTTCGAAACTTGTGGGGCCTTTGCAAGCGCTGTTTTCTTCTCAGCGAGCAGTCGGGCAACTGGAAACACTAGCTGCTCTGGTGGATCCAGTCTAGAAACAGCAATCTCCTTAGGCCATCTTTCTCCCAAGCCGCCTGTTGGTCCTACACCATCCGGACGTCCATTCATGACTCGCTTAAGTAAGAACACTTCAACCTCTTCAATTGCCTTCCATGCGCTTGCAGCGTCTGTAATGCTTTCAGAAGTCTTTATAAGTAGATTCGTCGTTAGATTGTGTAACGTGTTATTAGATCCACAATTTTGGATGTGCTTCCAATTATTGTCTTGTTGCAAAATTGCCAATGCCTGATTTTCTGCAGCAGGAAGCCACTTGTCATACACGTTTCCTTGAGCATTTTTCACAGACTCTAAATTCTTTTCGATCTCCTTATATGCAATGCCACGTTGTGGTTGTGGGAGAGCGGAAGCCAACTCAATCCAGAGCCCTTCAATTGCCTGAAGCGCAGCATCAGCATCTTTTGTCAGATCTAGATAATCTTTTGCACAAGTCGCCATTTGTACGTGAAGGTCTTTTGCATCCTTACTTCTCTGTGGATTTACCCACCCTATTGGGTGCACATATACCCCGTTGTAAAACGACTCAATCTTTTGGACATCCCATGCGAAAGCCGCAATTTGGGCTCTGAGGTCTTTTAGCTTTGTCTCTGCGTTTTGGTAATCGCTGTTTGCTTGCCATCTTGCACCAATGTAGCTGACTGCTTTGCCGAATAACAAGGTAGCAGCGACGCCCGCCACGAACATCGGGTCAACGCGCTTGAGTTGCTGTAGAACTGGGGAGGCCACAGAAGCGATTTTTGCGCTTACTTGTGGGAATTGGGTTGTAAAGCGGCCAACGATGTGTGTTTGGCAAAAAGCTCCTACTTGTTTAAACATGTCGGCACTTAGTTTTGTGGCTGTTTCTATTGTGACTGACATTTTTTTCTTTTTGTTAAAGGATCGGTTTTTTTAAATTTTTTTGTGCGAATCGATCCATCTTTGCATTAAGATAGAAAAATTTAGCCCCTCATTCACTAAATTGTCAATCGTAAATTTCTTTTTGTTAAAGTTTTGCAAAAACGGGAATTTGCATAATTCTATCACAACATTTAGTTAGTTAAATTTATTAAAATAGCTATCTAAAATTTGCGATTGCAGATTGTAAGAAAATCTAGTTATCTGCAGTATTGGAAAGTAACACCAAAATTTTGAGTTTTTTTCCATGAGTGAAAATAAATTGCACATCGCACAAGTGGCCCCAGTGGTTGCTAGCAAACCCTCTAGGCCTTCGCAACAAGGCCGAAGGGAGGAGATGCAAGCCGCCATGGAGCGACTTTGGAAAGAAGATCCAGAGCAGTTCAACCCGGAACGGGATGCCGTCCAGAGACAACGGGTCGATCGCACGCTGGAAATGATTGCGCGCTGCGGAAACTGGAAAGAAAAAAAAGCGGTAGATTTAGGGTGCGGCTCTGGAGTAATCACGAGAAAAATGCGGGATTTAGGCTTTTTGGTCGTCGATGCTGTCGACGTCTCGTCACAAGCTCTCAAACGCCTTCAAGAGAAGGATGCTCACAACATCCACCCGATCCAAGATTGCCTTCCTTGCACACGTCTAAAAGATGCCCAATACGACCTGGTTGTCTGTACAGAAGTGATCGGTTATCTGCATCAAAAAGAGTACCGCCTGCTTTTTTCAGAGCTTGCTCGACTCGTTAAAATGGATGGAGTTGTAATTTGTTCTTCTGCACTCGATGCTCATACGGAAAATCCCCTCGCGCTTTTTTCCCAATTAGCCGACTCAGAGTTTGAGCCGTTGCATTGGGCGTTGAGCTATCACCGGTGGTTTCTCAATCTACTCAACACTCCCCTGTCGCGTTTTCTTAAACAAAATGGGAAAGTCTGCAACGCCCTAGAAGCGGTTTGCCGCTTCTTCTCAAGCCCTTCTGGAGCTAGCCATGTGATCTTTGCAGGAAAAAGGCGCCCGCTTCAGTTTCCCTTGCCTCCAAACGAAATCCCTAGAGAGCCAAAACAAAAGCGACACGTGTGGGAATAAAAAACACCGGAGAGCTCTCAAAGCATAGAACGGCATCCTTAAGGCTGCTACATTCCTGTCCTGACCTGGTTCGGACTATTCCATTCTCCGAGTTCCCCGGTGCAAAAAACCAAATTTCAGAAGAATTAGACAGCTTACCACGTTTTTGCTAAAAGACTCAAGAAAAAATTAATTCACATTAAACAGTATAAATATTTATTGAACTACGAAATGGAATAATATTATTGGATTTTAATGTGAAATATAATACAATATCTAGGTGTGGAAGGAATATAGTTTAATAAACAATTAACACCAATCCACAAAAATCATCATGAAAAAAATAATTGCCACAGTCTCTTGTGTTTGCATCGCTCTCGTTTGCCTTGCAAGCGCTCCGTTAGAAGCAGGTAAACACTGCCACCATTGTCACCACCGCTCCACAAGTTTTTCTGTGGGCGTTGGACAAACCTTCAGACCCGCTAACGATGTTTACGTGGTCAGACAATACGTTCAACCCGCTCCCGCTGTTATGTACGTAGCGCAGCCACAAGCTTACGTTGCTCAACCAGCATACTATGCCCCTGTGTACGTTGCCCCACAACCAGCTGTGTATGTGGAAGAGATGCGCGTTGTTCGCCCAAATCCGTTTGTTTCAACGGGTCTCTCTTTTTCGTGGAGCTGGTTTAAATAGCTATTTAGCCATGGTGATATGGAGTTCATGCAAAAGCGATGGCTCTTGCATGAGCTCAAACTCATCAATCACATCGCCAGCAGGGTCTAAGACCTGCACGATTGGATTAGATTCTTCGTGGATCGGAATGCGCAAAAGCACACAATGAACGAAGGGCTCTGTCTTACCATCCTTTTCGAAAGGGGCCCCACCGCCGCCTGTCATGATCTCCCAAACCCCCGATTGATGCATGCGGTTAAAGACTTCCTCTCCAAACGAAAAATAGGCCTTTACGCGATTCTTCTTTAAAACCTGCCAAAAGGCTTTGCGGACGTCTTCATTCGTAATAGTCGACGTCACTGGAAAAACGGGATTGTATCCAGTGACAAAGCGGTAATACGCCTGAGCGCTCAATTTCTCGAACGCCTCATCCGTCTGCGCATCAAGATGAAGATCTGGTTCAAAATCGCGTGTGGGGACAACTAAGAAGTACGCATTTCCTATGGTAATGTCGTACAAGCGGTCCGGAGCTAAATTTGGAAGGTGAAAATTTTTAAAAACCAAAGGCATGATCGCCTCTTGGTCTTCTATCGGACAATCGAAAACAGGGAAAAGAGAGACATGAGATCCTAACACTCTCACAAAAGCAGTGTAAAGCTCTTTAAGCTGCGTGTCGATTAAAGCTAAGGTGCTTTCTTTCGGATTTTTTTGATCCTCCAAAGAGATTCGGTTAGAAAGGAAAACAAGGTGGACATTTTGCAGCTTCAAGACGTTCAAAAGAGCACCAACAACCTCTTTGTCGTATTTGGCGCGCGGAAAATCCTCTGGCCAAAAATCTCCGATGAATCCGATCCGGTAACTGTGATCAACAGGAGCGTTTACAGTGAAATGAGCAACCGGTTCCTCCCTGATTGTAGGAGTCGGAGCAACAGGCTTCTCCTCAACCTTCGTC
>Ga0207139_1009_pt1 | contig 55614 bp, 51 predicted proteins | sample Alteio_BWMinHeat_7_FD_153585 | JGI IMG/M metagenome (GOLD analysis project Ga0207139, IMG submission 153585) | Enriched cells from forest soil in Barre Woods Harvard Forest LTER site, Petersham, Massachusetts, United States -... | ecosystem: Environmental > Terrestrial > Soil > Temperate forest >... | reverse complement strand
CAAGCTGTCTTTGCGTTTCTATTGCATAGCAAATTGGATCTGAAATTGTTTCAACACGCACTGGAATTCCAGCATCATTAGGAAAAAGCTGAATGCTAAAAGGTCCTAAATCAATTCCAATACCTTGTACATCAGCTGTAGGCAACAGGACGATTAAAGAGGCTATAAACGCGCTAAAGCAAAAGTTTTTCATTTGTCGCTCCTATGTATGCTGTCTATTAAATAATCGACTTGATGATTTTTTTCAACCTAGAAGCGGTCTTCTTTGGACAGAGCAGCAGTCAAACGCGCAAAGAAATGTGCGTTGTTGGCCATATGCGAAAAAGAGCTTGCGATATTATCTTTGGTATATTCTCGCATTGATGCCCAAAAATGCCCATATTTAATGTTCCCAGAAAAATGGGGACATTACTCCACTTTTGCGAATATTCGATGTGCATGGCAGCAAAAACTACAGAATTTTCCAAAACGCGCAAAATCCTCCCTTTTATTGTAGGTGCTGATGAAACAGTAAGCTCAAGTGGATGGTTGTAAATCACAGCCTTGAAAAATTCCAAAGTAATAATACCAAGAATAGAGGAGATTGGATTCGAATCTTGTGAAGAAGACAATGAATAAAAAACAAAGCCCAAACAGGATTGACGACAAGTATCGCTCACAACCCCCAGCCACCTGATATCTGAAGGAACGGCATTTTTCACCGATATGGGGGAATCGTAGCCTTTTCCCCTAAACACCTCCTCTTCAATGAGGGGTCCGAAAATGACGCCATAAGCCAAAATCAAGACCTTTGCGGGAACAGAGGCGCCGATCATTAAACCCGTGATTGTTTGTGGTTCAGTTAATTGAATATTAAAATGACCCAGCGCTAAAACAGAAATTTCTATCATTTTTTTATTGATTAATACGAGCGCTGGTGTCAAAGACAAGCCAAGAACAACGTCCCAAGGACGGTTTTGAAGAGCTTGAGCACATTTACTGATCATATCGGTCTGAAATAAACTCGTAAAAATCCCTTTCGCAACACCCATAATATGGTCTTTGACTGCAACTGGATCTTGATAGGCTTTCTGAACAGCACTTTTCAACTCTGAGGCACTGTTGACTTTTCCTAGAGTTTCTGAACCCGAAAGGATTGATGCAGAGATGACGTCCACTCCAAACACATACGCTCTAAGAACAAGACCCGTCGTAAAGTTTAAAGCCAAATGCAATGGGCGACTCTGCGGCTCGTAGCTGTGTAAAAGAATAGCAGCTGCAAAAGCTGCAATGCGTGTAGAAGGTGTTGCATGACACTTCACGCCAACCGCGTCCAACACGGCGCCTATTACCAGCGTTGATGCTGTTTTTTCAACCACACGGACTACATAGTCGACAGGCAGCGTCTTATTCCAAGGTTCAAGAGCACTCCGAAATCGATTGCCAGCAAGCGCTGTTAATGCCTCTACCTTTCTTTCCCAAAAAGGGCTAAAGCCGACTACAAATTGGGAAATGCATTCGCGCACCGTGAATGGATTTGCCGTCTGCTCACCCGCTGCTGCAGAAAGCCAAGTAGAGGTCGCTTCCCACTGTTTGCCAATATAATCAGATGTGGTTTTCAAGAAATCCATTAAAACACTCAGATTAAGTTTATTATATAAAATAGTCTATGGATTGTAATTTAAAACTATACTTTATGTCAACACATTTCTTCCGCCCACTCTAAGACACAACAACATCAATTACTCAATAAAATAACTATTTTAAATTAATTTATATATTACTATAATAATATATAGTATCTATTAGTTATATATCAGGGGTGTGTATGGACTCAGACATGCCTATACAAAGACCGATTAGTCCTATTACGGCTTCGCTTCCAGAAGCGCCATCCAAAGCTGTAAAAGGGGATATGCAGGGGAAAAAGGTGAAAATCATCCTAAAGCGGGATGGTCAAGAAATCCGAGTCGCTGCTAAAGTCCTCTCAAAATCACTCTTTGGCAGTATTGGCCAAAAATCGAAATTGAAATCCGGCAAATATATCCCCCTCACAATAGGTGATAAAAAGTATCTTGTGAAGGTGGAGAGAATTCGAGCAGGGTTTGCAGAACTCTCAAAAGCAACGGGAGGGGCGGCAGACACAAGCAAAACAGGAGTGACACCTGCCGAAATCGAAGATTTCTTACTCAAGCACGGCGTCAGTGACACAGGGGCAAAAAGCCGCTTGGTTGGAACCTCGAACTTGCTCGATACAGTTCGTTATGAAAAAGAGCTTGCTGAAATTGGAATGACGCCTGAAGAAGCTAAGAGGGCCATCGATCACATTAAAGAGTTCAAAGCCAGTGGCAAGTACAAGCTTGGGCAAAGCTATCACATCAAAAAAAGCGCTGTAGATCCGCCTCTTAAATGCACCATCGATATTGCAAAGAACGGCGAAGTTTTTATCCTTTTAAAGCAGAGGGAAGGGATCTTTGATACGTGTAAAATGCACGCTGGGGGTTCGTTTAAGGTGGTACAAACAGCCTTCGCGATCAAAAACGATGGAACAACAGAGGTGATGGCCAATGCAACTATTGACATCACCGCTCAGGCAAAAGTGGCCTTGGAGAAAGCCAGGGCGAAAGAACGTGGACTAAAAAGCATCGATATAAATACAGCCTTGCAATGGAAGCCAGAAACCAAAGAAGAGATGCGCGAATTGAAGGAGATGGAAAAGAAGTTTGCCGCTGAGGCTAAACTGGAATTTAAACGGCAGCAGCGTCTGACAGGCCTTGTAGATGTCAACCACATAACGGAGCACATCAGCACTCAAAAGAAATCAAAAAAAGAGGGCGTTCAGGTGACTTCTGCTGGCAACACGATTATCAGTATTCCCATGAAACTTGCAAAGGGAGATCTTGCCAATCGAGAATTAGCTAGTCAAGTAACTAAGACTCCACAAGCAACTCAAACGTTCATCCGTCAAATCCTCACTCAACTCCAGAAGGTGCATGCCGACCAAGAAGAGGGTAAGGACGGGTTAGTGCATCGAGATATTAAGCCTGCAAACATTTTGCTAGATAAAGATGGAAACGTCACGTTGACCGATTTTGGCTTAGCTAAAGTTTCGGGCACAGCAACAGAGAGTTCTGGATCTGCCACTTATATGTCCCCGGAAGGCGTGAAAAAAAATGATAATCCTAAATCTGATGTTTGGTCGCTTGGGTGCACCCTCTTTGAAGTTCTAACTGGTAAAATGACTCCCTATATGGAGAAGGATAAACGTACAACCGCCAATCTGGAAAATAATCTAAACAACGTCGAAAAAACAATGCAAGAACAAGGGTTCGACAAGGGTTTGATTGATTTTATCAAGAGTATGTTAAAAGTGGAACCCAACATGCGCTTTAATGTAGAACAACTTCAAACAAACTTTGAAAAATTAAACCTTGAGCAGTTTAAACGCTCAAAATAGGTCAATGTGCCTTGCCAAAAACAGAATTGTAATAAGATCTCACCATAATTTTCTTAACATTCTGGTTGGCTTTATGGCAAACCTCTATCACTCTTAGCAGTGAAGTCCTGTCAAATGAAATGCCAGCTTCCCTCATTTCCGTATAGAGATCAAAAGCAAGATTCGCATCTCTTGCTTCTTTACAGGACATCAAAACCTTGAGGTAGGTTTCCCTTTCTAAACGGGCCCCTTTTGCTCCGATTTTAGAGAGGAGCGCTTGGGCCTTTTCGGGCACGCCTAGTTTGATGTACGCCTTTATGGCGTGGCCATACACCGGGTCTTTGGGTATATCCTCGTCGGTATCAAACGCTATGAATAAGGCGATTGCTTTGGCGGGCTTTTCAAGTTGAAGGCAGATATCCATTAATGAAGCAATTGTTACAAGGCCAGGGAGAAATCCAATGCTCTCCATTTTTTCCAACAATGGAAATACCTGTTCTAATTGAGATGGCGCCCTATACCCTTTGCTAAGGATTGTAAATGTGTAATCATCCGGTACGACTTGACAGCTGGCCATGCTACCTAATAGGTCAACAGCGTCCTCTAAATTTCCGTTCTCAACAAGGTCGTTCATCAGGGTGTTGAATGTCACGGCATTTGGATAGATGCCAGCTTCTTGCATGAGTTGACGAGCCTCTTCTACTTTAGAAGGTATTTCGCTTTTCAGACAGGCGTACAACAGGCTAGTAAATGTCCAGACATTGGGTTCAAGACCAGCACTTTTCATTCGTCGAATGAGATAGAACGCTCCGTTCGCGTTTTTTGTGATTGCGCATCCATGGATCAAGGTGTTGTAGGTCGTTAGGTCGGGTTTGATCTGACTTTGGTCTGAATCTAAGAAATTCAAAATTTCAAGAGCCTTGCTCACACGATTTCCATACACATATGCTTTGATTAGAGCATTAAAAGTGACTATATTGGGTGTGATATTGCATTTTTTAGCACCATCGAAGATCGCTTGTGCCAGCCAATGATGTCCCTTTCTTGCACAATTGTTGATCTTGACGGTGATATACTTCACCGGATCGTCCATTCGTGCTGCTGCCATCAGGATTTTGTTTGCAATGTCCCCAACGAGATTCGCCTTGGCAGCAACAGCCGCTTGGCTACTATCTGTGACTAAATGACTCCGCGAGGTGTGCCGCTCAATACTTGTTTGGCCTAAAGAATGTAGTGCACTCATGGTACTTCTCTTTTTTTGTAAATTTTTAACAAAGGAGAATCACGATACCAAGTAATAAAATTAAATGCAACGATTTTACCAAACGCTAATTTTATTCAACGAAATTTTTGAAAGCTGATCCAAACTCACCTCAAACTCACATCCTTACAACCGTTTTCTTGACAAATTTAAGCTGGCAACTTAAAATGGCCATATGTTGATCAAGCGAGATATTGCCACAAAATTGCGAGAAAACCGGGGAGTGTATATCCACATCCTCATTGGACCGCGCCAGTGCGGAAAAAGCACACTATTTGCAGCATTAGGTGAAGGGAAATTCCAGGAAATCACTTTTGATGATTTCCAGATGAGAAATCTAGCCGAAAGAGATCCGGGGTTATTTTTAACACAATATCCCCCACCCATCATCATCGACGAAATTCAATACGCCCCGAATATTTTTCCCGAAATTAAACGGATCATAGACAATCTCAAAAAAGACCGGGTACTAAAAAACCAAAAAGATGAAATCACCGTTTTGTTTTATCTCACTGGCTCAAACCAGATCCTTTTGGATACTCACGTAAAAGAAACGCTCGTTGGCCGCGCTAGCTTTTACCATCTGAATACACTTTCGGTCCATGAAATCAAAAATGCTTTTCCAAATATGCCATTAACCACCATCTTGTTTAAGGGCGGTTGGCCTGAACTGTATACCAATCCCGCTTTAGACCCTGTCAAATACCTCAATGATTACATCCGCAATTACATTGAAAAAGATATCGTCGTCAGTGCAGGCATCATCAAGAAAAAAGAATTTCATACTGTCCTTGGCATGCTGGCCGCAAGAACTGGCAACATCCTTAACCACTCCTCTTTGGCAAAAGACAGTGGAGTTAAATCTGTCACCATCAACGAATGGATTTCTGTGTTAGAAAGGACAGCTCTTCTTTATTTGCTACCTCCACTTGAAACGAATCTAAATAAGCGTCTCACCAAAGCGCCTAAAATCTATTTCCTCGATACTGGTCTTACAACCAGATTACAAGGGTGGATGGATGCCAAGCCGCTATTAGCAAGTCCGCAGGCCGGAGCCCTTTTTGAGACACTTGTTCTGAGTGAAATCGTCAAATGCATCACGAATTTTGGTAAAAATTGGAAGGTTTCTCTTTGGAGGACAAAGGATGGAGAAGAAGTTGATTTCATCATAGATACCGGCAAAGGTGATATTCTTGCACTCGATGCCAAACTCAGCATCCACGGAGCCGATCCTGTTGCTCCACCTCCTTCTCTGAGCAAAACCTTCCCCCACCTCAAACACATGATACTCGTCACTTACGATGGCAAAAAACTATGGCTTAGCAATAACTGCCTCCAAATTCCGATTACTCAGTTGACGGACTTTCTCCTTGAATTCACTTAAATTACGTCCTAGCACCAGAGCTTCCACAACAACCGATCGTCGAGTTGTTCTTGTGTAAGATATTTTCTTTTGATAAAACTGCTGTTAGATCAAAAATTTAAAAACGGAGTTGTTATGAAAAAAATATTCAAGATTCTTTTGTCGGCAAGTCTTTTACTCTCCCCCTCATGGGCCTTAGCCGATACGAGCAGCAATAATGGAGCTGCAACACTCAACGCGGCTCAATTCAAGCAAGCGATGGACAATGCGATAGAAAGTCAAAAAAACAAAATCACGTCCTTAAAAAGTGTTGTTTTCAATCTCAATGCCCCAGTTGTGGCAGGCGCTGACAAGCAACTCGTCGATGCAACCGTGATCCTCGAAGTTAAGCAAAATCTTTATGATAAATTCATCGACAACCCCATCAACCAAGACCCCCAGTTTCAAGCTTATATTCTTAGGGTGATGAATCAGTCTGTGATCACTGAGAACGATTTAAACGAGCTCCAAGCGGCCGTCAATGCCGCCCATGCACGACAAAAGCAATAACCCGGTTTTCAGATGGATTTTGACACGCGATTAAGCCGCTATGCTGAGCTGATCGTCCAGCATGGACTGAATGTGCAGCCCGGACAGGTCGTCAATTTGACCGGAGAGATCATCCATCGCAAATTGCTTGAAAAATGCACCGCAGCTGCCTACAGACGCGGCGCTAAGTACGTAAACGTCGACTTTATCGACCCCTGGACGAGCAGGCAGCGCGTGCTGGGTTCCCAAAAAGAGAGCGATCTGGCCTATGTGCCCGCATTTATTCCTACCAAGTTTAACGAGGTTTTAGATGAGAATGGGGCCATTTTGCGTCTATTGGGAAGTGAAGAGCCCGATAGCCTTGCAGATATACCGCCCGGAAAGGTGAACGCAATGCAATTGAGCATTAGGCAATCGCTCAAGCGCTACTACGAAGAAGGGGTAGGCAAATCAAAAATTCACTGGACTGTAGCTGCTGCTGCCACACCAAAATGGGGAAAGAAAGTCTTTCCACACCTTTCGGAAGAAAAGGCTGGAGAGGCTCTCTGGGATGAGATTTTTAAAATCTGCAGAGTTGACCACCCCTCTTACCTCGAGCTTTGGGATCAGCACGATGAGAAGCTACAAAAACGGGCAAAAGGGCTAACCGACCTGAAGATTGAAATGCTCCATTTTACAGGCCCTGGAACCGATCTAAAAGTGTACCTGTCTCCCAAAGCTATCTTCGCAGGGGGTGGGCATGAAGGGCCCCACGGCGCACACTACGAAGCCAACATTCCGACGGAAGAATGTTTTACAACTCCCGACTGCCGCAGGACTGAAGGGCATGCCAGAGTCACTCGCCCCTTCCTCGTGCATGGAACCATGGTGAAAGGATTAGAGGTCACCTTTGCCGGAGGAGAAATCACTGACTTTAAAGCAAAAGAAGGGAAAGATGCGTTCTCCTTTTATATCCAAAGCGACCCTCAAGCCAAGCGGCTGGGCGAGGTGGCTTTAGTGGGAACGGATTCACCCATCTACCAAAGCGGCCTGATCTTTGAAGAGATCTTGTTTGATGAAAATGCCGCCTGCCACGTTGCAGTTGGCTCTGCTTACCGCTTTTGCCTTGACGGAGGAGAGACGATGAGCGATCAGGAGCTTGCAAATGTCGGATGCAATAATAGCAATGTCCACACCGACATGATGATCTCCTCCGACGAGGTAGACGTCCATGCCATCACCTACACAGGCCGTAAAGTCTCCCTGATCCGCAAAGGCAAGTGGGACATTCATTTCTAGGTTGACTTTATGCCTCATGGCGCTATACATCTACAAAGTAGATCCGTTTAAATAAAGCAGGTATTCAATGATGAACAAACTCATGCACCGTTTGACAATCTTAACTAGTTTGGTTGTGTTGCTGGTCTTTGCTAATCAAGCACAAGCAGCAGAAAAAAAACCAAACATTCTTGTGATCATGGGTGATGATGTGGGTTGGTTTAACATTGGCGCCTATCACCGGGGCATTATGTCTGGCAAGACACCGAATCTCGATAAGCTTGCCAGCCAAGGGATGTTGTTTACCGACTATTATGCTGAGGCCAGCTGCACAGCCGGTCGTGCGAACTTCATCACAGGTCAACTGCCCGTACGCACTGGGCTGACTACTGTTGGCCAGGCTGGAGCTGATGTTGGTTTGCCAGCTGAAGCATGCACTATTGCTACGGCGCTCAAGGCGCTTGGCTATACAACCGGCCAGTTCGGCAAAAACCATCTGGGTGACTTAAATAAGTTTCTCCCCACAGTCCATGGCTTCGACGAATACTTTGGGTACCTCTATCACCTCGATGCGATGTCGGACCCCTACTGGTTCGATTATCCACAAGACTGGATTGATACAACCGGCCCGCGAAACCTAGTCCATTCCTGGGCAACTGATGTCGATGATCCCACTGAGCAACCGCGATGGGGTAGGATTGGAAAACAAAAGATTGTGGACGAGGGACCATTGGCGCCATTTCCCGACATGAAGGACATGCAAAATTGGCAGGTAAGTCGCAAGGCTAAATACGACATGGAAACCTTTGACGATGTGCTCGTAAAAAGTTCCATCGAATTCATGGACAAAGCCAAGGCCGATGGAAAGCCATTCTTCGTCTGGCACAATACCACGCGCATGCACGTCTTCACTTACCTCCCGCCAAAGTATCAGGCGATGATGAATGCTACGAGTAATTACAACGTCGAAGAGGCCGGTATGGCTCAACTCGATGATAGTATCGGTCAACTCCTGCAGCATCTCGAAGATATGGGTGAGGCTGATAATACCATAGTGATCTTTACAACTGACAACGGGGCAGAAGTATTCACTTGGCCAGATGGCGGTATGACGCCATTCCGCGCCACAAAAGGCACCGTGTTTGAAGGCGGCTTCCGCGTTCCATGCATTGTCCGTTGGCCAGGAAAAATTAAGCCTGGTACGGTTGAGAATGGTCTTTTCTCCGGACTTGATTGGTTTCCAACACTTGTGGCTGCCGCCGGCAATCCCGATGTTAACGATCAGCTGCTAAAGGGCGCCAAAATCGGCGACAGAACTTATAAAAATCACCTTGATGGATACAATCAGATGGACCTGCTACAAGGCAAAGCCCCGTCGGCACGGCACGAAATCTTTTACTTTGGTGGACCTCATCTCGGCGCTATCCGCATTGATAATTTCAAATACCAGTTCTACCAACAGCCCTGGGGCTGGCCCGGAGAAAAGGTAACGACCGATATGCCAACTATTGTGAATCTACGCCAGGATCCCTTCGAAAGAACCCCTGCAACGCGCGGTCAAAGCACCAACGATATGGGTGGCGGGTACTTAAACGACTTTTATGCACGCGAATTTTGGCGTTTTGTCGTAGTCCAGAAAGCAGTCGAGAAGCTTGCATTGACAGCAATTGATTACCCTCCTATGCAAGCACCAGCCTCTTTCAACTTATCTGCGATAAAGAGCAAAATTGAAAACGTGATAAAACAACACGAAGGGCAGTAAAATGGTGGATGCATCGCAGTTGATGCAACAGTGAAAATCAATTCAATTGTGAATTATTCGCTGATTTCATAGCATGCGTCTCTAAAAAAATGAGGGACCATGCCTATTGCCATAAGGAACAATTTTGATTATCGCGCCGCTTACCAATCTGCCTGGAATCAGGCCGTTCGCGGCTTCACTCAGCTAAAAAACAGCTGCAGCCAAGCCTACGCTAAATCATTGCCTACTATCGCAATGATCAGAAATCGTTGTTTGAATGGGCTTAAAACGGCAAATGCTTTTGCGTGGGCCCATAAAGAGTGGTTGGCAGGGGGCGTAGCGATTGCCGTAGCATTGATGGTCATCCATCACGTGATAAAAAACATCCCCCAGTATCCCGATGTGGAACTGGAATCGACCCTCGATACTGCGGCACTGCGCATTAAAGTTCCCAAAGAAGAACATGTGCCTGTCAATGTCTCTTTGACATTTTGTGTGGATCTAAGTGGTAGCATGAAGCCGGATGAACGGGCAGGCGCCGTGAAGAGAGCGCTCAGTAGCGTATTGAGAGACGCTCAAAAAGTCGTCAAAGGATCCCCCGAGACAAAAATTGCCATTGCCCTTACGGGATTTAATACCAACTCGCATTTGATCACTCCCCTCACAACGCTCAAATCTACTGAAGATCAGATTTTGCCTATACTAGAAGTAGTGAAAAATCTCAATTTTTCCGGAGAGACAAACATTCTTGGAGGTTTAGAACTAGCGGTCGGAGAAGTGGAAAAAGCGGCAAAAGCCAATACTCTCGGGACCCACACTCTCATCCTTTTGACCGATGGACAAGACAATATCACTAAGCTCGAATCGCTCCATAATCGCCTAGCTTCCGTATCAGCAAAGCTGTTTGCCATTGGAATAGGAAAAGAGCACAACAAGACAGTTTTACAAAAAATTGCAAGCAAAGGGACCTATATCGATACGACATCCGATTCCCACACCATTGAAACGGCTGTTGCCGAAATCTATGCTCAAGCAGTCTCCTCTTTCCATAGTTTTCGGTTGACGACCGCGCAATTGGCCCCGGATACTTGGTCGGTGCTTAATACGCGCAGTGCCACCGAACAGGGGCAATTGCAGTACGATCTAGGAAGCTTATCGGAAGAGCAAACCCTTGTTAAGGTGATTAAAATTCAAGGCAAGGCACTTAAAGCTCCTCTTGACCTCTCCACAGTGCAATTCCAGCTCACTTTCGTAGATCCTAAGGGAAAGAAAGGGAGAATGGTGCTGCCATGGAACCCCAACACCACCATCAACCCCAAGATCTTAACAACGGCAAGTTGAAGAATAAATTCCTTTATTAGTAGAGTCATTCCCGCTGTGAATTCTTCGAGGGGACTCGAAAGATTTTCAAAACTTCTTGCTCTTGGCTATCTAGGGATAAGCTACCATCGATGATAAGATCGCTAGCCTTCTCTTCTGGAGTCAGAATAAATAGAGGTCTTGCGTCTGATAGATAATAATCTAGTTCTTTTAACATTTTCTGAGGGTCTGGATGACTTCGATAATCTCTCAGCAAACGCCTTGCAAGTGCAATATCAAGAGGTGTATCTAAACAAATCAAAAAGTCAATATATTTGCCTGTAGCCTTATGACAACGTCCCATAGGTGCATCAAACAAGATGTAATCAGTAGGAAAAAGCTCTCTCCTTGTCGCAGGACAAATGACCTTTTGACCTTCTTTTAGCTTTTTAAGAGTATCGGCTAAATCATCATACACCCAATCATCACAGTTTTTGCTTGTTTTATACCATTTAACATAGTCCTCAGGACCTTGAGAAATTTCGTCGTAATCATCCCAAAGAAGAAATGTAGCTTGAAGAGTCTCCGCAAGTCTTTTGGTAAGGACTGACTTTCCTGCACCAGATATGCCACTGATCCCTATTACTCTTGGGTAAGTTTGTGTTGTATGCATTTGTAGAAAATCTTTCTCAATTGGTTTTGACTGGTTGTTGGTAATAGTGATATTGACCAACAAGAGCTTTTACTATTTGCGTCAACACCTGCTCACGATTCAGACGATTTTGAGTGAATACACCGATAGCCCCCTCTTTGGTTCCTAAGCATTCAATACCTGTAGAATGATGCATGATATCTTCAAGATTTTGTCCATTTGACAATGATTGCCGATATTCTGAAGGGAGTAGAATGAGGGGGCCATTTGTAAAGAAAATGTTCTGGTTTCTGTCGACAATAGCACCCCAATGACAAAGATATACCTGATTTTGCAGGAAAACTATACCAGCTTCCAAGCCAATAGCCAATGGAGAGTCTGTCTTCTCTAAGCAATCTTTGGCTCTATTGATTGCTCCTTGCAACGTTTCTTCATCAGAAAGCGGTTGTGGACGTACTTTAGACAGAGCTGAACAAGGGACTACTTGAACAGATTCATCATTCAAAGCGTTTTTTACAGCCTGAATCTTCACCGGATTTGTTGAGCCTATAGCAATTTTTGTGGCGCAAACTATAGAAACAGAGGTGCTGCTTTGGAATTCTTCTACACCGCACGCATTGTTAACCATTAAAACACCCCCGATCACAAATAAAAGAAAATGTTTAATATACATTTTTGTCCTATCTTCTTTGAACAGGCAAATTATAATACAAATGCCCTTTTCTCTGATAGATTCTGCTACTCAGAACTTTCGAGGTAAGCTTTCAAGCATCGCCCTGTTAACGACTCTTTATTTGCAGCGATTTCTTGAGGCGTTCCTACGGCAACAATTTCGCCGCCGGCAATCCCGCCGCCTGGCCCAAAATCGATAATTGTATCTGCCTTGCAAATCGCATCTAAATGATGCTCTATCGCCACTACCGTATTTCCTTTGGCAACCAGCTTTCTCAAGATATCGAGCAGCTTTTCCACCTCGTTTGGATGTAAGCCAGTTGTGGGCTCATCTAACAAGTATAATGTCGATTCCTTTCCCGATTTGGATAATTCCGTTGCCAATTTGATCCGTTGCGCTTCCCCTCCTGACAATGTCGCCGTAGATTGCCCCAAGGTTAAATATTCCAAACCAACTTGGCTCATTAAATCCAAGAGCACAAAAATATGCTGATGCTCTCCAAATAAAGGGATGGCATCGCTTACGGTCATCTCTAAAATCTCCGCGATATGATGGCCTCGGAATTTCACTGACAACAGCTCTTCATTGAAACGCATTCCATTGCAGGCTGGACACTCCATCTCAACAGCGGGCATAAAGGCCATGTCAATAGACACAACACCTGCCCCATTACAGTTCTCGCACCGTTCATCAGATGTATTGAAAGAAAACTTATCCGCACCAAGGCCGCGCGCTTTTGCTTCTGGCAAAGAAGCAAACAACTCTCGAATCAAGTCAAAAAGCTTTGTGTAGGTGGCTACATTGGAGCGCGAGGATTGTGTCCTTCTTATCGTGACTTGGTCCACCGTTACTACTCGATTAAAATGGCTTAAACCCTCGACAGAAGCGTGCTTTCCTGGCATTTCACTTGCATGATTGTAATGCTTTCTTGCCACCTTGTCTAAGATTCCAAATAAAAAAGTCGATTTACCTGAGCCGGACACACCTGTCATCACAACAAACTGGTTTACAGGAATGCTCACATCAATCCCTTTCAGATTATGTTCACTCGCACCACGAATAGTAAGTAGCCGGCTCTCACGGAGGCCAGGACTGCTTAGCTCGGGCAACGCCTTCCTTGCTAAATATTTGCCAGTCATCGATGCCGCACAAGCCATCACTTCTGCGGGCGTGCCAGAAACCACAATTTCACCACCCTTGCTGCCACCACCTGGCCCAACATCGATGATGTGATCCACATTTTTAATGACATCCAAATCATGCTCGATGACTAAAACCGTGTTACCAGCCTCTTGCATCCTTCTCAGCGTTTTTAACAGTTTTTTAGTATCGTAAGGATGCAAACCTGTTGTTGGCTCATCTAGAACGTACAAAACTCCTGTGAGTCCGCTGCCGAGCACACCTGCCAACCTCACCCTTTGTGACTCCCCTGCAGAAAGGGAAGGAAGCGAGCGATCCAAAGTGAGGTAATCCAAACCCACATCAATTAAATTTGATGTGCGCTCTTTCAATGCACTCGAAAGAGCTGCAAGAACCTGTATTTCATCCTCTGAAACTTGGCTCTCTAATGCATTTATCCATTCAAGCAGTTCGCAGAGATTGAGCGCGGCCGCATCAATAATCGTTTTTCCACTGACTGTGACTTTTCTCCCCATTTTCCCTAAACGTGCCTGGTGACACTCAGGACATGGTTCCTGTACGATATATTTCTTAACAGAACTTGGAAGCTTGAGAGGATTGCTCTTATACCGATTCAATAAATTGGGAACGACACCTTCAAACTTCCCTTCGCTCACCTTTTTAGGCTCTTTAATATTCTTGTGTGCCTTGACAAACTCCGGAAAAGCAACCCCGTAAAGTAAGAAGTCTCTCTGTTCTTTTGTGTAATCTCGTATGGGCAAGCTCGTATCAAGAGGGAAATTGTAATGCTTGACTGCAGCCTGAATGACCCCCTCGTAGTATTCTGCAAGGGCTTCGTCCCAAAAATCTACCCCGCCATTTTTTATTGATTTTTCTTCACGCAGTAAGTTGGATATATCGACGTTGATCATTTCACCGACACCTTTACAAACCTCGCAGGCTCCAACCGCCGCATTAAAAGAAAAGTGCGCCATTTTCAATTTCTCCAGCTGCTGACCACAGTTTGGGCAGTCAAAATAGCTTATTGTCCTCTTCTTTGAAGAAGAACCAGCCTTTTCCTCCTCTATTTCAATCGTCGTTAGCTTATTTTTGTCCTGCAAAGGTGGTTTCACGGTTTTCCCACAGCCCACACAGGGCTGACGTCCAATAGACGCAAACAAATTCCTTAGAATGGTAAGAATCCCTGTTTTTGTACCGACAGTAGAACGGGGATTAAAATCCGTTACGCGCTGAGAAACGCCAATCGAAGGAGATAATCCCATGATCCTATCTACCTTTGCCTTTGATAGATGATCGGTCGTCATGCCAAGTGACTCTAAGAATTGCCTCAAGCACTCTTTTTGCAAGACTTCGACTGCAATTGAGGATTTGCCTGACCCGGAAGGACCAGTTAATGCGACTAGTTTGCCCTTAGGAATATGGAAACAAATATTCTTTAAATTATGCTCTCTAGCGCCATGTACAATGATTTTTGTTAGATCACTCGTCACAGGCAAATCACATTTACAAGGGCATCCAAAATTTTTAAGCATGTTCCTCCTTTAACCATTTAATTTCTAATTTAAGTTGAGCGATCCCGTACTTCAGCGCTTTGAGGCGGATGGCTTTTCTGGGAGAATCCGCCAAGCTTTCCAGCCTCTCTTCGATTTTCTTGTATTCTTCGAAAGTTCTCTCGGCCTTTTCCAATCTTTCCTGAAACAACCGAATCATCTCTCCTCGCTCTGTGACGAAAAAGAGTTTGAGAAAAAACTCATTCCGCGCGGTTTCCGATCCCGTCGGGCCTTCAAGCCAAGTCCTAAACTCTGCCCGTCCTGTGTCTGTAATTGAGAAGACCTCTTTTTTTTTCTTACCCACATAAACGGTCTTAGATTGCACTTTTCCTTCCTTCGCCAAAATCTTCAACATCGGGTAGAGCGTAGAATCGGATTCGCGCCAGAAATAAACAGTGGATCTGCCCATCAGAGACTTGATCTCGTATCCCGTGCTAGAGCCATCCAGGAGCATCCCTAAAATGGCATATCTCGTTTTATTGACTAATTTCATGAAAATACCTAGTTACTGGGTATTTTACCATAACCGGTGATTTTATGGGAAGCCCTAATCCGTGATGTGTCACCACCACGAATTAGGGCTTGGCTATTAGACTAGCTTACTTTTTGAAAATACTTGAATGGCTTCAGAGATGAACCCGGGCAGTTGAGGGTGGTACACCTCATACGCCTTGCGCAGCTCGCTCTCTTCAATAAACTGCCCATGGCCAGCGTAAGATTCCCTTGTGGGCGTCCAAAACCGTTTGAGCCACTGGAAATGGCGATCAATCACTGCTTGGACTTCCTTAGAATCCACCTTGGAGCGCTTTTCCAATAAAGCCGTCAAGTCTTTGCAAATTGCATCAAATGCCTTTTTGGAATCCTCCCAGTCAGCTTTGGACCAGTTTTTAACCTTTTCCCTGCTTTCCTCGGTGTGAATCCTCCCCTGTTCTCCAAAACGTTCGATGATTTGCTTTTCATATTCGGCCTGCTTTTCCTTGCTAAAGCCGTGATACATTTCTTGTTCTTTCATTTTTTTGGTTCCTTTTAAGTGTTCGATTGTTTTGTCAATGGTCTTAATCAGCTGTCGAGTGCGCTCCAAGTTCTTCTGCAGCACCTTTCGGTGAGAACTTAAAGCCGCCCTCTGATCGAAATCACTTCTTCCCAGGACTCTTTGAATCTGCTTCAACTCAAACCCCAGCTCTCTAAAAAATAGAATTTGCTGAAGGATCAAGAGTTGCTCCTCTTCGTAATACCGGTACCCATTGGATCCATAATAGGCCGGCTTGAGGAGTCCCACTTCATCATACCAATGGAGTGTGCGGACACTCACGCCCGAGAGTTTTGCTAATTTCGTCACTGTGTAGGCCATATTGACCTGCCTCCCTCATCATCCCTTTGATTCTAAAGGATACCCCCATAATAAAGAATAACGTAACGTGAGGGTCAAACGCCTTTTTTTGATCTCAGACTCCAATTGCGAAAATGTCTGGTTTACAAGATATGTATTTTTTGCTATAATGTAAACTATAAAGGAAACCTATAACATAGGTGTTTAATTATGAATAATTTAGGAATTCGACTTCAACAGGCAAGAAAAGCTGCTGGTTTAAGCTTGCGCGCACTTGCTGATCTCGTGCACTTGAGCCATGCCGCGATCAAAAAGTATGAAGATGGAGATGTCTATCCCCCTTCGGACATGCTCATAAAATTAGCAAGGGCTCTGAAAGTTCGCGTCGATTTCTTTTTTCGTCCAATCAAAGTCTCGCTTGAGAATGTCAAGTTTCGAAAACGAAAAAAATTGAATGGAAAAGTTGAAGAAGCCATTAAATTTGAAGTGATCAGTCAAATCGAGCGTCGTTTAGAATTAGAGAATCTTTATCCAACTTCTCCAGTACCGATATTTGAACTTCCCTCCAATTTTCCTCAGAAAATCAATAGTCTTGAAGAGATCGAGTCAATTGCAGAAAAACTCCGAAATGGTTGGAAGCTGGGGTTAGCTCCCATTCATGATCTTATCGATGCTTTAGAAAGTCATGGAATAAGAGTGTTTATTGTTAACACTGATGAAGAACATTTTGATGGTCTTTCTACTGTCATCAAAGATCAGCCAATCATAGTGATCAGCTCAAGATGGCCAGGCGATCGACAACGTTTCAACCTAGCTCACGAACTCGCTCACTATATTTTTATTAATCGCCTTTCTCCTAAATTAGATGAAGAGCAAGCTTGCAATCGATTTGCAGGTGCTTTTTTATTTCCGCGTGAAGCTGTGTTTCAATCGGTGGGAAAAGAGCGTCGAGCCATTGAATGGCAGGAACTTCTTCTTCTTAAAGAACAGTTTCTCTTAAGCATGGGAGCGATTTGCCATCGTCTTAAAGAGTTGGGAATCATTCACGAATCCTACTACAACAGCCTCATTATTCGCTTCCGTAAGAATGGATGGCATCGCAAAGAGCCGGGTATAGAAATTCCTCCAGAAAAAGATCACGCCTTTAACCAAATGCTATTCCATGCTCTCGGTGAAGAATATATTGGGGAACCAAAAGCTGCAGAACTACTATCCTGCTCTCTCTCTCAACTGAAAGCTCTTCGACAAGTGCAAAATTCCCATGCTTCTACTCATCAGCGATGCTAACATTCTTATTGATCTTGGAAAAAGGGTGGAGAGCCTGTAGAATGGTTGTCAGAATCTTTTCTGTAGGTTGGTAAATTTGAAAATAGAATTACTTTTAAATCATCCATATCTTATTCCCGAAATTGCTGAGTTGAAATTACAGGAGTTTGGTCGTTTTGTGCCGGGCAGGAGTGTTCAGGATTTTAAAAAAGGGCTTGAAACGCATCTAAACGATAGGGAATTGCCCATTGCTTATGTCGTTGTTGAGAACAAGGAGTTTATTGGGACTTTTAACTTGAGAAAATGCGATATGGATACGCATCAGCATCTTTCTCCATGGCTTGCCAGCCTTCTTGTCCATCCGAGCAAGAGAAATAGGGGTGTTGGAGCCTTTCTTGTTAAAAGTGCTGAAATGATGGCAAAGGAATTAGGATATGAGCGTCTCTATCTCTTCTCTTCAGAAAAAACGGCTTGGTATGCAAAGCTAGGATGGCAAACATTGGAACAGGCATTCTATAACAATATGACAGTTACTGTAATGGAAAAGTCTTTGAATTGAGTCGGGGTCTCAAACCTTGTCATCTGACCCAAATACTCCAGCCGCGCTAGTTGAACTCAAAGAGGTCTGATTCATCACCGTTGATGATATTTTTTTCTGAATATTATGGAGCATAAGATTGAGCTCTTGCTGTGTATAATATTCATACCAATAAAAAGATTGAAGACAGGTGATCACTTTCTCCTTAAAATTCAAATCGATTGCTTCCGCTTCGGCGGAAAGGAGATTTGGAAGGAGATGATGCCAGGCCGCGCGCTTAAGCGCCCCGACAAGAACGTTTTTAAATGAGTGGATTATGACTACCTCTTTACAAAAGGCAAGCGTTTGTTGGGGTAGCTGAGGATCTCGTAATAGAGCGATAACTTCGTTCATTTCAGCTTCTGTGAAATCTCCTCTTTTAGACGTTAATTGAAGATAGCGGGCAAAAATGGGGTGCTTGGGCTTGGCTGCTTCAACTTGCTGTTTTAAAAAAAGCTCCTTTTCTCGGCTTTGACACTCATAGAGATATAAACTACACCGAGCAGCCCAACTTTCTAAAGGGGTATTGTCCCCCGTACATAAAAGTCGATCGGAGGCTAATTGGAATGCCATCACATCCCCTGGGGTAAAATTTGGACGGATCACAAAATCCAGGGTCCTTAAATCCGGAGTGTTTCCAGTTGGCATTACGATAGGCTCTTCCTCAACTCCCTTAACTCTGACCTGGCCAAATCCATATTTTTCAAGAAAACTTAAGAAATCCGGAGTAAAGATTTTACGGCAAAACCCGTCGGTGGTGTACTGGCAACTATCAAAAAGAGCCGTTTGGTTCAGTACGATAACAACATCTTTTTCTTGCTCTTGAATCGCGATTAAAGAGATAAACCGTTTCCATGTGGCAGACCTGCGCGCATAGCCAAAGCTAAGACAAACTTGATCATAATTTGGCAAACCTTCCCCATTTGCTACCCCGAGAGACTGCAAAACATCCCTTTTTAATTGATCGTCCCCGATATTTTGCAAATAGTTGGGACAACAGCTTTTTCTCGATAAGAACGCATGGGCCCTCTTTTCATCAATCAACACCCCTGTCTTATTTCTCAACCCCATGACGACGCCTTCACCGGGTAGGTCATGGGAAGCAACAAAAAAATTCGCATGAATCGTTTGATATACGCTGTTTGTTTTTTCTACAGGGCGACCAAAGATCATTTGAGAAGCAACGGACAAGGGCCATGTTAATTCCCCTCTAATATCACTCTGCTGACGCCATACGAGTTTAGAAAAAGTTGTAAAACGAACATGGCCAAATTCGATAAAGTTGAAGCGAGGACCTCGGATTTCTCCCCTATAAAGTATTTTCATCTCTTTTAACGATCTCACCGTATTTACCGGCCCGGTAATTAATAAATCGGCCGGCTCATTGGGTTTTTCTTCAGACAAATCTGTAATGATATGGATTTTGGATAAGTCAGAGCTGCTTAAAAAAGTCTTAGGATCAAATTGTTGGGAGCATACCCTCCATGTAATATTAAGATCCGACGACAGCTTTCGAACCGCATCAACTACCTTCGCAGCAGAAGATACATCCCCACTTCCGTCTGCTACTTCCGTGACGACAGCGATGTTCTTAACATTTTTTGGCCAGGGGAGGTCGGCATAAAGTGATTCTAGAGAATGTTGAAACTGAACCGTCCAATCAGGACGATCATCGATAAATGTCAGTTCATAATGACGAATCATCGTATCATAAGTACAATCTATCTCTAAAGGCGGTCGCGTAAATTGTATTGTAAGCGGGCTGCTCATTGTTCACTCAGTACGTTAGCATTCTGCTCTAAGACGGCGGCCAAATCGATCAATGCGTCATCAGACATTGGGTTTTCTATGTCCCCAGGAATATACTCCTGGGCATATTCAGGATAGTGGCTAACTGCTAAAACCATTACGAACTGTTTGACACCTGAGTCAGCTAATTTTTTAATCATCTGATCGAGCATAGGGCGATTATCTTGTTCAAGGTAAATAACTGCAAAGCGAGTGATTAACTGTTCTTTATGAATCAGCTTTTCCTCATAGCGTTGAAAATAGTGTTCAGCCTCGCTCAACTGATTATTCCTTAACAAACAAGCGATGATTCCGGGCAAATAGGAAAATTTGTGAGGAATTTGATCATGAATTTTGTGCCAATAGTACAGAGCTAGCTGAACATCCCGCCTGCATAGATGCCTATAACATAATTTTTGATAGCCATTTTGCCTTTCAATCGGATTTAGCTGCGCTTCTACTTCAGAAGCTAAAGCCGCGAGCTCGAGCATCTCTTCGAGATGATCTTTAAAGATGTCATCCACAACTGTCTCGATTTTTCTTGCATAATCATTCAACTGCTCTAAAGGAATCGTTGTAAATCGGTACGATTTTATTTCTGATAGGTCGAAATTATTCTCAGGAATTAAAGCTGAGGGGAGAAATCGCAATTGCGTGTTTTTTTCTTCCACCAGCCCTTGACCGTACTGTTCATAAAAATCCAATAACTGATTCCCAGAGAGTGGGTCGCCGATAGGAATCCCGTAGCCTTCAGAAAGATAAATGGCTTTACAAAGCGGTGCGTCCTTAGGAATAAAAAAGGTGTAGATCAAGCCTTCGTTACTTTTGGGAGCTTCTTCTACAACTGCCCTAATTCGCTCGCGAAAATGAACCGGAGAAATCTTCTCAGATTCCAGAAACTGATAGATGTAACTCGCTACATCCCCTTCACGCTCATTTTTTTCAAAAATTGCCCACGCAGACTCCTGGCTTTCTCTTTCACTTAAGCTTGGACTTACTGATATTAAGACATCAGCAACAAGTGAGAATGCCGTATCGTAATCTTGTCTCATTGGAAATAATTGAAATAATTCTTTAAGGCTTTTCGGGGGATTGCCGCAGGGATATCGTAGAATATGGATATTTTGTAAATAACAGTCCGAGTACTGACCGGGTCTGAATTTTTTTAACACATTGGCTGCAATGAGGGAATAAGCCAAAAAATCTGAATGTTGTGCGGTGTTAAATGAAATGTGATGGGGGTATTGGGTTTGCAATTCAGCATGGGCGGCTATAATTTTATCCGGAGAATCCTCTGAAATAGTATTATTTAAGTAAAACGGGGAAGCATGCAATAGAGCAACATGCGATGTAAGAAACAAGCTTGTGCTTATGGAGAATACAAAAAACAGAAAATTACATCTGTTTGTAAAATAATTACTCAATATCTCACCGAACGTTAAAACATTTTTTGTTTAAAAATTATCACTAAGAGAAATATATTATATCATGATAAAATTTGCAAGTAGAAAGCCATAGGAGACGTTCGGCTTCCGCTTCGTCAAGAGGAGGGGTATACAAGTTGTCCATTTTTAATTTGCAAAAAAGAAGTAAGTTGATGAGCTTTAGCTGATTTCTTGCTTTGAACATGAAATACTTTATATTTTTTTATTGTTAAAGCATCAGCAATTAGGCTGCGATGACAGCGCCAGGGATTTCCTTCAGCGCACATAAGAACGCAACGTTTTGTCTTAGCTATTTTCTCTAGTTTTTCAAGACCTACTTGAAAAGCTGGAGTTTGCATATAGTCAGCAAACCCGCGGAAAGAGGGATTGGTCCAACCCGTATTTATCGAATCCTTAGAAGTATGCCGCAATCCACCCAGTTCTTTGATGTGCCGGTATCCAATTTTAGCTTTTTTAAGAAATAGTTTTAACTCCTCTTTATTGTAGTCAGGACAATGACGTGATTTCGGAATTGTGCGGATATCGATGACGATTTTAACATCATGCGCTTTGAGCAATTCTATGAAAGCATCCATCGAGCGGGTAGAGTAACCAATTGTAAAAATGGCTTCACTCATTAAGAACCTTGTTCAACATGGCTGTAAAGAAGAGGAGATCCTGTAGGCCTTAAACTATTGTACATAATACCTTTTCCTCTAACAACAATCCCTCCAAATTCAGCTGTCGTACTGATAAGTCCTATGTTAATAATTCCTAATAACAGATAAACATAAACAGATATAATTTTTTGATTAAAAAGAACGTATCCTCTAAAGATGGCATAGCAGATCGTGAAAATTGCAGTAGCAATTGCCATATTTTGATGACGAAATACGTCTGGATCCCCTTCTGGATAAAAATCTTCAGCTAAAAATCCAGTAAGTGCGGTTGGGATAAGTAAAACTGCTACGGCTATGATCATCCACCCTGCTATGGATTGGAAAATTTGTAATCTCTTAAGCCAATATAAAATATCAAACACTAATGCCAAAAAAATCAGAGCTATAGGAAAATGAATAATAACTGGATGAAGCTCGCCTAAATTAAAAAAAGACATGGACAACCTCCTAAATTTGCAAGTTTCTAGAGCTTACTTTCTTTTGAACTAGGAAAGAGATCATTAAGGGCTGGTCCGTTCATGACATGCCCACATCCATCAAATCGGGAGCCATGCAATGGGCAATCCCAGCTTTTTTCGCCCTGATTCCATCGAAGACAGCCACCTAAATGGGGACAAAAAGCTGAATTGATGTGAATTTTATTTTGTTTATCTTTATAAACAGCGATTTTTTTTACACCCTCTCTCAAAATGATTCCCTCATCTGGAGCCAACGCATCGACTTTTTTAATTTCTCCAGGAGTGAGCCAATCTTTTAATTGAATAAAGGAATTGAGATTTTCATGGATATATTCAGAGGCAGCAGAGAATGTTTTCCGAGAGGGTTCATATAGGCTTTTCCAAGGGTTATTCTTTCCTAAGATAAGGTCGGGTAACAAAATTCCTGCAATAGTTCCATGAGTCATTCCATTTCCCGAATCGCCCGTCGCAATGTAGATATTTTTATCCCCAGGATTATGTCCAATAAAAGCTAATGAATCGATTGGTTCAAACACTTGTCCTGACCAACGATAATCAATCTTATCCATCATTGGGAAGCGCAATCTTGCCCATTCTTCAATGTAATCATATTTTGCATCAATCGCTTGATCTTGCCCTGTTTTATGGTCTTCTCCACCCACTAGCAACCAATCTAGGTTGGGATTTGTTAAATTTTTCTGAATTCGGATGAAATGGTAGGGATCGGGTGTATCCCAATAAAGTCCTTTTGGAACAGAACCTTTAGGGATGGAGGCAGCAATAACATAAGTGCGATAGGCGGCTTGCTTGGTATGAATAAATAAACGATTGTTAACAGGAGTACAGGTCGCAACAATGACAGATTGAGAAGTAATTTTGGCTCCCGTCGCTGTCTTAACTAAGCAAGGAGTACCATCTTCAAAATGGTTTACATGGGTATGACTAAAGATTTTTCCGCCATGTTTTAAAACCGCTTTTACAAGACCTTGAAGATACTTTAAAATGTGAAATTGTGCTTGTCTTGGAAAACGCAAACAAGGTCCAGTATCGAATGATGAGCTAAAGGGAGCTCTAGCCGCTTTATGAAGTTCCATTCCTGTTTTTTGTATCGCAACAAATTCTTTGTCTAAAATTTCTTTAGACTCTCCAGGTGGAACAAAAAGATAGCCATCAACTCTTTCAAAATCGCAATCAATTTTTTCTTCAAGAATGATTTTTTCAATGTAGTCAATTGCTGAAGAATGGCTTTCTGCCGCAAGTCGAGATCCTTCTTCTCCAAATAATTTTTCCAAATCGTAATAGCGATCATCTAAAGCCCATGTTAAATGAGCTGTTGTACGGGCTGTTTGTCCCCCGGCAATAGCGCCTTGATCTAAGACAACTACAGATTTTCCATGCTTAGCTAACGTGTACGCACAAGTAAGCCCTACAATGCCTGCTCCAACAATACAAACATCTGCATTTAAGTTGTTTTCTAAAGAAGAAAAAGAAGGAAGTGGAATTTCCATCCAAAGCGATTGACTATAGCCAGAATTATTGCTAATTGCAGTGTCACTATTAAGCTTTGACTGTGATTTGATCATATCATTTTGTGCAACCATGAAAAACCTCTTTTTAACTTCTAATTAAGCAACTTTCTTCTTTCCCCACATGTTTTGATTTATCTGAACCTTAAAAAATTGCGGATTAAATGTAAAAGATAACCAAATTAAACAGTTTTTCTCTGCAAGAGAAACGATCGAAATCTTCCTTGTTTTAACGTGAGGCGTAACGCTTGTAAAACCACTGTTTTACCACTTCCACCATCAGTAAGTACACAATCACCATGCAGGCCAGGATAAAAAAGAATAGGAGAGGAGGTGCGACAAATCCCAAAAGCGGACCTAATGGAGTGAAGGGGAGCAAACAAGCTAATGCCACTACTAAGAGAGAACAGATAATGAGCCAAGGATTGGGGCGGCTTTTTAGAGGATTCTTGCGTGTACGAATGACAAAGATAACGAGCACCTGCGTTGCCAATGATTCGATGAACCAGCCTGTATGAAAAAGAGCCTCTCCTGCTTGAAAAACGGTGAGCATTACAAAAAAGGTCAGAAAATCAAAGATGGAACTAATCGGGCCAATGATCAGCATGAACTTGCGAACAAAGTTAAGATCCCATTGCCTTGGGCGCTGCAGGTATTCTTCGTCGACATTGTCCATTGGGATCGGGATTTCAGATATGTCATAAAGCATGTTGTTAAGTAAAATCTGTGTGGGAAGCATGGGAAGAAAGGGAAGGAACAAAGATCCGCCTGCCATACTGAACATGTTGCCGAAATTGGAGCTGGTCCCCATCATGATATACTTCATAATGTTGCCAAAGGTGCGCCGCCCCTCAATGACCCCACTTTGGAGAACACCCAAGTCGTGATCTAAAAGGATCATTTCTGCGGCATCTTTAGCAACATCAACAGCGCTATCCACAGAAATGCCAATATCTGCCGAGTGAAGTGAGGGAGCATCATTAATCCCATCCCCGAGATATCCAACAGTATGACCTCGCTTCTTTAAGGCAAGAATGACCCGATTTTTCTGGGCCGGAGTCACACGGCAAAATAGATTAACACCTTCTACTTGTCCCACCAAGGCTTGATCATCCATTTTCAGGATATCCGCACCCGTTAGCATTCCGGTGATCGGCAGTCCCAACTGTCCGCAAATATGTTCAGTCACAAGTTCATTATCGCCAGTTACTATCTTGACAGAGATTCCACTGGCAGCAAGGTCTGTTAAAGCCTTCTTAGCGCTCTCTTTAGGTGGATCGAGAAAAACGGCGAATCCTGAAAAAACAAGTTTAGCCTCATCACTGACTACGATATGAGGGCAATTGGCTTCTTCCTGACGCCAGGCAATTCCGAGCACTCGAAATCCTTCCCTTCCTAGAGAGTCAAATAGTGCTCGTACAGTGGCCATCGCTGCATCATCCAAAGGGCGCAGATCGGTGTCGCTCTCTCCTTCATAGCTGGTGCAAAGACTCAAGATATCTTCAGGAGCCCCTTTGACCACAAGCATCCTTTTCTGTCCATTATCAACCAGTACCGAAACCCGACGGCGTTCAAAATCAAAAGGCACCTCGTCGATTTTTTGCCAGCCGGTTACATCGACATCTTTGTGCTCCAAGATGGCATCATCCAAAGGGCTTTTCAATCCCGTTTCAAAAAAACTGTTCAGGTAAGCCAATTCTAAAACCCTTTTGCTGTCACGTCCGAGACTGTCAATATGGCGCTCCAAATGAATACGCGCTTCAGTTAATGTGCCTGTCTTATCCGTACAAAGCACATCCATACTTCCTAGGTTTTGTATGGAAGCGAGTTGTTTAACAATGACTCGTTTAGCGGCCATGCGCTTTGCTCCCCTGGCAAGAGTCACTGAAACGATCATCGGAAGCAGTTCAGGCGTTAATCCGACCGCTAACGCTACGGCAAAGATAAAGGATTCGAGCCATGGTCTGTGGAAGATTGCATTGACTAGAAGAACAAACAGCACGAGGAAGATTGTAAAGCGCATGATAAGCATTCCAAAGCTGCGCGTCCCTTGTTCGAATGAATTGAGAGGAGCCTTGGTTATAAGGCTGTCAGCAATATCGCCAAGCACTGTATTTGCACCGGTTTTGCAAATCAATATTTTTGCCGTTCCGCTTACTACCGAAGTCCCTCGTAATACGGTATTGCTCGCTGATAGGATCTCGGCCTCATCAGGAGATTCGCCAGGTTTTTTCTCGACCGGAAACGGTTCCCCAGTTAGTAGGGCCTGATTCACAAAAAAATCCTTTGCCTCCAATATCCGTCCATCACCAGGGACCAGGTCACCGGCAGCAAGTAACACAACATCTCCAGGAACCAGCGAAGGAAGAGGAATCTCCTGAGACTTTCCATCTCGCAGCGCCTGCACATGCACTATCACTGATTGACGTAATCTCTCTGCCTCCTTACCAGCCCTGTATTCCTGAATAAAATCCAGTGTGACGCTCATGAGGACAATGAGCGAAATAATGATAAAACTAGCCACATCACCAGTGAGAGCTGATATAGCACTGGCTACGAGCAGAATGATGACGAGTGGATTGGTAAATTTGGAGAGAAACTGAAACAGCGCCGCATTCCTTTTCTGCGGATGAAACAGGTTGGGGCCATAACGTGTGAGGCGTTCAGCGACCTCGCTGCTTGTCAAACCGGCTAGGGTGGACTTATAGTCTTCCAATACCGCTGTCAAATTCTGCTGCCAAAAGGAGGGTTCCTTATCAGACTGCACACTCATGACCCGCCCCACTTCCAGTTTCGGATTTCGGGCATGTCTTGGCCATGTTGATCAATGTAAAGTTTGTGCTCGATGAGCTTGTTCTGGACCATCTGCTTCAGATAGTCCCCTTTGGGGCCTAAATATGGTAAGCGATCAATCACGTCTTGCACTAAGTGGAACCTATCTAAGTCATTCTGCACCCTAATGTCGAAGGCCGTTGTGACAGTTCCCTCTTCCTTATAGCCTCGGACATGGAGATTCTGGTTTGTCCGACGGTAGGTCAGCCGGTGGATCAGGCAAGGGTACCCATGGAAGCCGAAAATGATGTGCTTATCTTTAGTAAAGAGTGAGTCGTAATCTGCGTCGCTTAAGCCATGCGGATGTTGCGTTGCTGACTCCAGCTTCATCAGGTCGACGACATTGATCACACGGATTTTTAGATCGGGCAGGTGCTCGCGCAAAATAGAGACAGCCGCCAGAATCTCTAACGTAGGAGTATCGCCGCAGCAGGCCATCACCACATCCGGTTCTTTACCCTGGTCATTGCTAGCCCATTGCCAAATCCCAATTCCTTCCGTGCAATGCACTACGGCATCTTCCATGGTCAACCATTGCGGAAGAGCATGTTTGCCTGCCACAACCACGTTGACGTAATGACGGCTGCGCAAACAGTGATCAAAGACCGAGAGCAAACAATTGGCATCTGGCGGCAGGTAAACGCGCACGATATCAGCTTTCTTGTTCACAACATGATCCAGAAAACCGGGATCTTGGTGTGTGAAGCCGTTGTGATCCTGCTGCCAGACGTGCGACGCGAGAAGATAATTCAATGAGGCAATCTTTTTCCGCCATGGTAGTTGTGCTGTAACTTTTAACCATTTGGCGTGCTGGTTGAACATCGAATCAACGATGTGAATGAACGCTTCATAGCAATTGAATACGCCATGCCGTCCGGTTAATAAATACCCTTCCAACCAACCTTCACATTGATGCTCACTCAGCATGGAGTCCAGTATACGTCCGACGGGTGCGAGAAATTCATCATTCTTTTGTTCACGGGCGTCCCATTGACGATTGGTAACTTCAAAAACAGCATCCAAGAGATTCGAAAGTGTTTCATCGGGACCAAAGATGCGGAAATTGCGCTGATCCTGATTCAGCTTAACCACGTCACGAAAAAAACTACCCAAAACAAGCGTGTCATGCGCATCAACAGCACCAGGAGAAGGCACATTCACTGCATAGAGGCGAAAGTCTGGCATTTGCAAGTCACGGAGCAAACTGCCGCCGTTTGCGTGCGGATTAGCACCCATCCGTCGATTTCCTTTTGGTGCGAGATCAGCCAATTCCGTTATTAGACGACCATTTTCATCAAATAGTTCTTCTGGCTTGTAGCTTTTCAACCAGCTTTCAAGCTGGTTAAGATGATCGGGGTGTTCGGCATCCACCAAAAGAGGCACTTGATGCGCACGAAAAGTGCCTTCAATTTGCAGGCCATCGACTACTTTGGGCCCTGTCCATCCTTTGGGAGACTTAAGAACAATCATCGGCCAACGTGGTCGAGTGGCATCATTATTGTCTCTCGCATTTTTTTGAATTCGGCAAATATCCTCAATGGCCATTTCCAAGGTTGCAGCCATGAGTTGATGCATCTCTTCCGGTTTATCACCTTCCACAAAATAAGGCGTCCAGCCGCAGCCTCGAAAGAATTGCTCCAATTCCTCATGCTCAATGCGTGCCAAGACTGTCGGATTGCTAATCTTATAACCATTGAGATGTAGGATCGGCAGCACAGCTCCATCCTTAATTGGATTGAGAAATTTGTTGGACTGCCATGCGGTTGCCAAGGGACCCGTTTCTGCTTCACCATCGCCGACGACACAGGCAACAGTCAGGCCTGGATTGTCGAAAACAGCCCCGAAGGCATGGCTGAGTGAATAACCAAGCTCGCCCCCTTCGTGAATGGATCCTGGTGTTGTTGGCCCAACATGACTAGAAATCCCACCAGGAAAAGAGAATTGCTTGAATAGTTTTTTCAGCCCAGCTTCGTCCTGGCTGATATCCGGATAAATCTCGCTGTAGGTTCCTTCAAGATAAGTATTACCTACCAGCGCCGGACCTCCATGGCCAGGGCCGGCGATGTAGAACATATTTAGATCGTAATTCTTAATGACTCGGTTCAAATGCACATAGATAAAATTCTGACCTGGCGTCGTTCCCCAATGTCCGACCACCAATGGCTTAATATCAGACAATAACAGCTGCCGCTTTAGCAGTGGATTATCATAAAGATAAATCTGACCGACAGACAAATAGTTAGCAGCCCGCCAGTAGGCATCCATCTTTTGAAGGAGATCCGGAGAAAGGGTATTTGTCTTCATGGTTCCTTTTTATTCAAGTTCGAGAACTCGGCAAAGAGTCTTGGCTATCATCCACTCTTCATCCGTGCGAATGACACGAACACTCACTCGGCTGGTCGCTGTAGAAATCATCCCTGCATTGGCTAAATTTTGTTTGTCTTCGAGTTCAATTCCAAGAAATCCAAGCCCCTCGCAAATCGTGGAACGAACTAGGGAAGAATTCTCTCCTATGCCAGCAGAAAACACAAGCGTGTCCAGTCCGCCTAATGCCGCTGCAAATGCACCAATCCATTTCTTAACCTGGTAGCAAAACAGTGCGACAGCTTCAGCTGCCCGCACATCCGTTGTTTCATTTTTAAGTAAGTCGTGCATGTCTGAACTTGTCTCCGAAATGCCCAGCAGCCCTGATTGGAAATTGACCATCTCATTAAATTTTTTTGCATCGAGTCTTTCGGTGCAAGAAAGATACCAAACCAACCCGGGATCGAGATCGCCGGAGCGAGTACCCATCGGAACCCCAGCTGTTGGTGTGAAACTCATGCTCGTATCCATGGATTTGCCATTGTGCACAGCCGCAAGGCTGGCTCCACTGCCAAGATGCGCAAGAATAACTCGCCCTTGTGCTGCTTTCGATCCCTCCAGACGGGCTAATTCCCCCATTAGAAATTCATAGGACAACCCATGAAACCCGTACCGCCGCACACCCTGTGCCTCGTAATGGCGTGGAATCGGCAACATTTTAGCCACGCGTGGCAGATCATGGTGAAAAGCTGTGTCGAAACACGCCACTTGGGGCAAGTTTGGAAAGCGACGAAGAAACGCCTCGATCAACTGAATTTCCTCTGGCATGTGCTCAGGATCGAATGAACTGAACTTGTGCAGATCTTCAAGCATTTCTGCAGTGATGCGTTGTGGCTTACTATACTTCGGCCCACCATGCACCACGCGATGTCCTACCGCTGTTAATGAATTACGCCCATCCCATTTTTCAAACCAATCCATTAGAACGTCCACCCCCGCCTTATGATCCGGAGCTGCCACTATCCGCGAGAAATTATCCGACAGGTTCACGCCTTTCACACTCAAAGTGGCATCTGGAAATCCAATCCGTTCAATTCCACCCTCTATAATCCTTTGAAGCGATTCGCCAACACCGAATAGTGCGAACTTGATGCTCGACGAGCCGCCATTGATCGTTAAAATACGTGGGTTAGCTGGTTTCATTTTAAAAAGTTATTTATCTTTGTTTATCAAGAGATTGAGTTGCTGTTGCTCCCATAAGTTTCGCCTTGTTGGGTTGTATTCTTAGAGCCATTCCCGCTGTGAATTCTTCGAGGAGACTCACTAACCCAACCATGTCATTTAAAATAATTATTAGCAATTTTTTACACGGGAAATAACTGCTGCGGGATAAAGACCTATTTCTAAGGATTGATCGTCAAAATGAAGGCATTCTCTAATTGACATTTTTCTATTTGATACAATATGAGGGGTTTAACACTATAAAAAACAAATCGGTGTCATGAAAACCATCTATCACAGAGAAGAACATTTTCAAGGTGGAAACACAATACGAGACATAGTGATCGGCATGTCAGATGGTCTCACTGTCCCTTTTGCCCTCGCTGCGGGTATATCGGGAGCCATCGCTGAAACACATCTTGTAGTCACAGCCGGATTTGCCGAAATTGCGGCAGGCTCAATCGCTATGGGTTTAGGAGGCTATTTAGCTGCAAAAAGTGACGCAGAACATTTTGAAAGCGAAGCCAAGCGAGAGCAACTCGAAATTACCCAGCAAACTCAGGCAGAAGAACAGGAAATATATGATATCTTTGCTCAATATGGCGTATCCCAAAATGAATCATCCTCTGTGGTGACCGCACTTAAGCGAAATCCCACAGCTTGGAAAGATTTCATGATGAAATTCGAGCTCGGACTTGAAAAGCCAGATCCTTCTAGAGCTTTCCAAAGCGCATTCACAATTGCTTTTTCCTATGTTATAGGTGGTATTATTCCATTATTTCCCTATATCTTGATGTCAGACTCTCATACGGCTCTCTTAATCTCTGCCTCTGTAACCCTGCTTGCACTCTTCTGCTTTGGGGTTGCCAAAGGGTATTTTACAGGGGCTTCTCTTTTCAAAAGTGGATTCCAAACGGTATTCGTTGGGGGAATGGCTGCTAGCGCTGCCTATTTGTTGGCAAAGGCAATCGCGTAAAGCAGGAATGTCTCATTAAACATTTATATTGACATCACGGCTAGGTTGTTTTAGTGTGAAAAAAAAGTGAAAAAATATTTTTTTCACGATCATTTTTAAAGGAGAAAACATGCTAGGCACAGTATTAGTTGTCATTTTGATTTTATTGCTTATTGGCGCTTTTCCAACATGGCCGCACAGTTCTGGTTGGGGATATGGTCCCAGCGGAATTTTGGGGACAGTCTTAATTATTGTCCTTATTTTGTGGTTGCTAGGAAGACTATAAAATTTGTTTGACACCCAATCTTGTGTAGATGTTGTGATAAGGCGGATGTCCGTCTGCGTTTGTGCGCGGACTGATGCCAGGTTTTCTAACAGCACTACGAAGAAAATGATGATGGTCTCTAGCTCTTTGGTATTTATAGAGCCCATCATAAAAATTGTCCCAAAAAACGTCCTTACGTAGGAGAAAAAATGAAAAAACTATTCACATTAATTGCTCTCGGATCTGTTGCGTTAGTATCTGCCGGTCAGTACTACCAACCCAACGGAAATGGAGCAGGTTGCTGTCAACCTAACAATAATGGCGGTGGCTATTATCAAAATCAACCCAATAACGGGAATTATTATCAGCAAAATCAACAAGGTTATAATCAAAGAGATAATCGAAATTATCAACGAAATAACCAATCGTATGATCAAAATCAACAATACTATCAACAGCAGAATAATCAGCCATATGATGGGGATTATAGACAAGTAAACGATTCAAATACAAACGTTAAAGACAACTCAGAGACCTATTCTGAATCCCAATTACAAAGTTCGGAAAAAAAGTATCCTCAAGATTTTGCTTCCAATCCACAAGACAGACAATTAAATGCTAAAATTCGCGACAAATTGAATAATGGTTGGTTTTCAAAAGGATATCAAACATTAGTGATCAGAACAACTAATGGTGTCGTTGTTATTAGCGGAACCGTTGATAAATTCGAAGATATTCAAAAGATAAATGATCAAATTAGAGATATTGATGGAGTTAGATCTGTCAATAATCAGCTAACAGTGAAAAGCAGATAGTTATCGAGGAGAAGTTGCTTTTGCAGCTTCTCCTTTTCTCGGTTGAATCAGTCAGGGAATAAGTAATGGCCAAGATGAAATTGAAGATTGGGGTCATGGGATCTGCTTCTGGCAAACTTTCCTTGAAGCATAAAACGATTGCTTATGAACTGGGGTGCGCAATAGCAGAAAGAGGCTGCATTACCGTTACAGGAGCCTGTCCGGGATTTCCGCTTGAAGCGGCCAAAGGAGCAACCGAAAAGGGAGGCTTAGTTGTGGGAATATCGCCTGCATTAAGCGAAAGAGAGCATATTGAAAAATACCACTCACCCATAGCCTATCATGACGTGCTCATATTCACCGGAAGCGGACTGATGGGTAGAGAAGTTGTGAATATACGCAGCTCAGACATCGTGATTATTATGGGTGGTCATTCAGGCACACTGGGTGAATTTTCAATTGCTTATGATGAAGGCAATCTCATTGGAGTTCTACTCGGCACCGGCGGTATTGCGTCAGACATTCAGAATATTGTCAAATTCATAAAAAAGAAAACCGGCGCTAAAGTCATGTACGAATCAAATCCGCATGTCCTCGTAGATAACCTCCTCGAATATTATCTAAAAGAGCATTACAAGCATCCCGATATTCATTCCTAACGTTTCTTTTTGGACGCAGGCTTGGCTTTCAAAACGCTTTTTGCGGGCAATTTTCGCTTTGGTTTGGCTACTTTTTTTCCAGACGATTTAAGCTTGCGTGCAGGTTTTGCAGTTTTTTTCTGCTTAGGCAACTTCTTTGCAGACTTGGTTTTTTGTCCACTTTTAACCTGCGCTTTTTCTAAACTCTTTTCAAATTTCGTCGGTTGTATGAGATGCTCTAATTCATTAAGTGCATGCTTGGTTTTGCCTAGATTCTTAAATTCATATTCATATGTATTAACTGTTTGCAGAGCATCACAAACGTTTCTCATTTCATCAATATGGTGTTGATTTATTTTGAGTTTTTTTGTGTTGAATGAGTCTGGGTTTTTATGCAAACTCTGTTGCATGAGATCTAAATCCTTTATCAATATTCCAAGGTTTTTCTCAATCATCACCTTTATGTTCTTGCCAAAATCATCTGTTAATTTCGGATATAAACTTTCAAGATACTTAGCAACATTTTTGAGTTTTTTATAGATCTGTTCTTGCATCGTCCAGACCTTCTCCGTGAAATAGGCATGACTCTTCAAAGGCTTAGATGTTGAAAGCGAATAGTTCTTATACTTATCTTCCGGCCGATACACTCCAATTTTTGACATAATTTCCTCTGGTTTTTTGTAAAATATCCTCTGAATAAGTTGCCATCTCTTCTTTTTTTCAAATTAAATCTTACATAGAAACCTGTCAAGCAAAACACTACTGCTTTGCCTTAAGATGCAGTATTGACTCTGAAGCAAAGTGCGTCAATGACAGGATTTAAGGAGTATCGTTGACGTTATTTAATAGGCGAAACAGTCACAACCGAAGGACCAGGGATTTAATGGTCCGGTATCGTTACCGGTCATGCCTAATAAACCATCAAGAGAAGTCTTTTGTTTACCTTGACATGAACAAGAATAATGTATGGGAGCGCGATAATATCCCCCATAGTGACGAACAGGAGCCCAATCAGGACTGACAGGCAATTCTTTTGCCAGGTCCAATGCAGAGAACTCGCCCGCTGCATACACGACTTTACCTCCTAAAATTGTTAGCAAAGACGTAATATTTTTAATGGACTCTTCCGGAATAGTAAAATAGTCCTGCGACAATACGGCAAAATCAGCATACATTCCGGGCGAAAGAGATCCCTTATTATTTTCTTCCCGAGAAAATTTGGCGCTGCCAAGGGTATAAAGACGCAAAGCATCTAAACGCTCAAGTTTATTTTCATCCCCGTAAAGGACGGTCCCTCCAACAGTTTTGCCCGACACCATCCAATATAAAGAGATCCAGGGATTGTAGCTCGCAACTCGTGTGGCATCGGTCCCTGCCCCAACAGGAATACCCATTTGCAGCATTTTGCGAATAGGCGGACTTCTTTTGGCTTTTTTTACTCCATATTTTTGAATAAAATACTCTCCCTGAAATGCCATTCGATGTTGAACGGCGATTCCGCCGTTAAGAGATTTAATTCTCTCGAGGTTAGCGTCCGAAATAGTTTCTGCATGATCGAAAAACCAGCAAATATCATTAAAAGGAACATCCCGATTAATTTCTTCAAATACATTCAATGCCCCACTTATCGTTTCATCATAAGTGGCATGTAAGCGAAACGGCCAACGATTTTCTACAAGGAAACGCACGACTTTTTTGAGGTCCCCCTCCATATTTGAAGGCATGTCAGGTCTTGCATATAAGAAATCTTCAAAATCCGCAGCCGAGAATGCAAGCATCTCGCCCGCACCATTTTGGCGGTACATGTTATCCCCCGAATAAGGGGTGACCATTTTAGACCATCTCTGAAAATCCATTAATTCATTGCCGGGCTTTTGGGTGAATAAATTATAAGCGATCCGAATTGTGAGCTGCTCATTTTTATGCAAATCCTCTATCACTTGATAGTCTTCAGGATAATTCTGAAAGCCACCTCCTGCATCAATGCAGCTTGTAAGGCCTAAGCGATTAAGTTCGCGCATAAAGTGTCGTGTCGAATTGATTTGATCTGCCAAATTTAATTTGGGGCCTTTTGCCAGCGTAGAATAGAGAATCATGGCATTCGGTTCGGCAATGAGCATCCCTGTCGGATTTCCCTTTCCATCCCTTTCTATGCGTCCGCCAATGGGGTCTGGAGTGTCATTGGTATAGCCGACGGCCCGCAAGGCTGCTGCATTGAGCAATGCGCGATCATATAAATGGAGGATGAAGACAGGCGTATCCGGAGCTATAGCATTGATCTCGTTCAATGTAGGCATTCTCTTTTCTACAAATTGAAACTCCGACCAACCTCCAATGACCCTTACCCATTGAGGCGGTGGGGTACGGAGAACTTGTCCTTTTAACATCTCCATGGCATAGGCCAGGGAAGGAACACCGTCCCAGCGCAGTTCCATGTTGTAATTCAGACCGCCTCTTATCAAATGCAAATGGGAATCGTTAAGACCGGGAATAACGCGTCGTTTTTTAAGATCTATTGCGGGGGTGCTCTTTTCTGTTAATTTTTTAATTTCATCATCTGAGCCTATAGCAGAGACGACCCCATCTTTAATCCCGATGGCAGACACTTCTGGTTTCTTTTTATCAAGCGTAGTGATTTTGCCATTAAAGAGGATCAAATCAACTTGAGGATTAGCCATCTTCCGTTCCTTGAGATATTAACGCCGTCCGGCTTCAGAGGCGTGTTCTCCCAGCGCCCATTTTGAAAAACGTACTTGGACACCATATGGCGATTCTTTCTTTAAGATTTCCAAGACCCCATCATAAGTATCGCCACGAGCCCAGTCTTGCTGCAATTCAAAAAGAAATTGCAAGGAAGTGATAGGGACAGCTCCGGCCTGGATCATTCGTTGAATGCTGCGTTCATGCGCTTCTAAAGAGACATCTCCGCATGCATCTGTAGAAATATAGACTTCATAACCAGCTTTAAGCAGTTCTAAAGTTGGAAATAAGACACACGCCTCTGTCCAAAGGCCTGCCAAGACTATCTTTTTCCGTCTTGTAGACTCTATAGCATTCCGAAAATCCTTATTTAACCAGGCATTGATCGATGTGCGGTCGATGATCGTCTGACCAGGGAATACGGATGTGATTTCCGGCGCCAACTCTCCACTAAAGCTATCTTTCGCCACAGTAGATAAGATGGTGGGAATTTTGAATAATTTTGCCGACTTGGCCAATATCGACGCATTATGTGTGATCAACATGCGATCGTGGCTTTGGACGCCAAACACCATCGCCGGCTGGTAGTCTATCAATGCCAATGCGGCATTTTGAGGTGTTAAAAAATCGGTATAATTACTCATACAAATCCTCCTATGTCTTATTTGTGAACATATTTGCTTAATCTGTAAGATGTCAAGATATAGTTGTGATCCCGAATATTCTATTAACAATTATGTTGCATACTTAAGATGGTAATGGTAAAGCATTGAATAGTGTGACAACTATACCAGACGCTCTTTGCTTTTCTCTCTGAGCCTATTCAAAGGTAGCAATCAGTGTCAGAGGGGGGCGCGATGCAAATCCAAGATATGAAAAAGACAATGAAGTTATCACGAGCAATATTATTAGCAGCCTCAATTTTGATTTTGACTTCTGCTGCACCAACAGTTCCTCCGCCGTCTAAAACTTTACCGGTCGTTAATACTAAAGAGATTCTCGGAAGAGTAGATGGTGTTGATATTGAAGCCGTTGTACAAAGTCCTTCGGCGCAACAAACACCCTTGCAGATAGTGTGTTTATTTGAATTTGTCGAAGGAGATATCTTTAACTCTCCTCCGGCGCTGCCTAAAGAATTAAATGGAATAGTTCATGTAGATGAAGCATTGCACGGCTTAATCACTGAATTAAGAAAAACCAACAAATTTGAAGGACAGTTCTTGGAAACATTGCTCATTATCCCTCCCGCAAAAACTGTCCCGGCCAACAAATTATTGCTTATCGGATTAGGCAATAGAAACGATTTCAAACCTGAAATGATGCGATTGGTGGGACTGACAGGCATGAGAGAAGCTCTCAGGTTGGAAGTAGCAAATTATTCACACGCAAGCGATTTAAAAGATGCCGGCATTTCATCTCCAACTGCCGATGTCGCCGGATTTGTCATTCAAGGGGCTATTGAAGCCTACCAAACACAGATGTATTTGAAAAAACAAAATGCCAGCGAAGCGCTATCAGTAACAAAGGTCTCTTTATTAACGGGACCAGCTTATTTTGAAGATTCCAAGATAGGCGTTAAAAAAGCCATTGCCGCTCTGTCCCCCTCAACACCGAAGGAATAGAGGCAATATACATGCATATTAAACAATTATTACACAAATCGATTTGTATCAAATGATGAACAAGCTCGTTACAGGCCTGCATCACATCACTGCGTTAGCGTCTGACGCGCAAAAAAATTGTGATTTCTATTCAGGTATTCTAGGCCTGCGCATGGTAAAAAAAACCATCAATTTCGATGCCCCTGAAGTCTACCACTTGTATTATGGCAACGAAAATGGCACTCCGGGAACAATTATGACCTTTTTCCCCTATACAGGGATTTCTAAAGGCAGAAAAGGAAAAGGACAATTGACCGTGACTTCCTTTTCAGCTTCAGAAGAAGCCCTGGATTATTGGATCAAGCGGCTGGATAAATTCCGCATTAAATATGAGGCTCCGCAGAAGCGTTTTGAGGATGAATTATACGTTTATCTGGAAGATAACGATGGTTTGGGTATTGAATTGGTCTTTAACAAACGAGACGCAAGGAAAGGATTCACCTATGGGAATATCCCTTCTGAATATGCCATCAAAGGTTTTTATGGCATTACACTTTCGGTAGAAGGTTATGAAAAAACAGCCCGATTGCTGACAGCACAAATGGATCATGAATGGATTGCTGAAAAAGGCAACCGTTTTCGCTATTCTGCAAGCGGCAAACCAGGCGGCTATGTAGATATACTTTGCAGTCCGGATGCCATCCAAGGGCTGCCTGGCGCGGGCACCATTCACCATGTTGCATTTGCGACGGCAAATGATACGACGCAGCTGGAAGCTCGTGAAAAGTTATTGAAAGCCGGTTTTAACGTCACGCCGGTAATAGACAGAGAGTATTTTCACTCCATTTATTACAGAGAGCCCGGCGGTATTTTATTTGAAATTGCGACGATCCCTCCAGGCTTTACTGTAGATGAAGAACTTGCCCATCTTGGTGAATCCCTTAAATTACCGTCCTGGGAAGAAAGGCATAGGCAAATCATTGAAAAAAAGCTTCCGCCCATTCAATTTGATCTTCATAAGTTTATAGACTGATGCATAGCTATAAAATCGTGGAACAAGGTCGCCCATTAAACAAAGCCTCAAAGACCTTAATACTGCTTCACGGTCGCGGCGGCACTGCCTTTGACATCTTGAAGCTCGCCAAGGAATTTTGCGATGATACCTTTTACATAGCTGCCCCTCAAGCGACAAATAACATTTGGTATCCCTACAGTTTCATGGCGGAAGAAAAGACAAATGAGCCTTGGTTATCATCAGCAGTTGAAACCATTAAAAGGCTCATTGATGAAACTTCGCTTCATATCCCAAGAAGCCAAATTTATCTCATGGGTTTCTCACAAGGAGCTTGCTTGGCTTTGGAAGTATCCGCAAGGTATGCTGCACGCTATGGCGGAGTCGTTGCATTCACCGGAGGATTGATAGGAAGTGCCCTTGATGAAGAAAAATATCATGGCAATTTTGAAGGTACAAAAGTATTTATCGGCAATAGTGACAAAGATCCCCATGTTCCTTTGTTGCGATCGGAACAATCTAAGGACATCATGAAAAAACTTGGGGCTAATGTGACTTTAAAAGTATATCACGGCATGGGCCATACCATTAATGAAGATGAGATTAATTGGGTGAAGAAGCACATCATGCGCTCGCCTTGAACCCAGCTTTAATTGGTGGCTCACCTCTGTCGCAGCTACGCAGCTCAGACGGTCTAGGAATGGATTTCCACGGGCTTACGCACCGTGGCTATCCGCCGCCGCAGCTTCGCAGATGTTACAGAGCACCTTCCCTAGTTCGTGGCTATTGGTTGGAGCCTCTGCAATGCTTCATAGGGGGATTTCTTGAGGGGAAAAGTGGGGCAACCTGGACTTGAACCAGGGACCAGCGGGTTATGAGTCCGCTGCTCTAACCAACTGAGCTATTGCCCCGTGGTGGGGAGAAGTGATTGTAGCTAAGGCTTCGATAAGAATCAATGGTTATTGCGTGATGAAGGAGGCGATCTCCTGCTTCATTTGGATGAGGTTGGGGCGGTAGAGGAAAACCAAATGGCCTCCTGGATAGTACTTGAGTGTTACGTGTGGTCTGAGGGAGGGATCTAGGCCGAGGTGGGAAAAAGTATAGGCGGTTGAAAAATAGGGGGTGGCCAAATCGTAATAGCCGCTGGCGACAAAGACCCTTAAATTGGGGTTGAAGGTCATCACAGAACGCAACTTATCTGCCATGTCGAGGTATTGATTTTTTGCCTCGTCATAGTCCCAAGGATGGACTGAGGCCAAAGTCTTGTACTCGATGTCGGTCTTCCAATTGAGATCGGCTCTTACGTATTGGTTAAAAGCTGCGGTGAAGGGCCCGACGATATTCTCAACGGCAGGATCAAACTCAAAATGGTCTGAGCAGCGATCTAGAAGATAGCCCTTGACGCGGCTGTCAAAGCGTCCGATGCAGCGAGACTCGCTCTCTAATAACCTTTTGGCAAATTGGTAGATGTTTACGCGCAAATTCGCCTTGTCGATGTAATCTGGAGGCAGCCCTGTATAGCGGGCAAGCTTTTCCACAATCGCTTGCCTCTCTTGAGTGGAGAGATTGTCCCCTTGCATCAAGGCAACCGTGTATTCATTCAGAGCAAAGGACTCTACCTCTTTTAAGGTTGCTGCAAGGTCTTTCAGAAGCTCTTCAGGAAGGCGCTTATGGTAAAATGCCGCTGCTGTGTAGGAGGGAAGATACAAAATGTAGGGCAAGTCGTTGCCGTCGTCGAAGGCAATGGTTTGGTAATTGAGGACCGACGAGATCAAAACAATCCCATTCAATTCGAAATGGTCTTCGTTGTGCAACTCAAGAGCCAACCCTGCCGCACGCAAGGTGCCATAACTCTCCCCCACAAGGAACTTAGGCGATTCCCACCGCAAATTGCGGGTCGTATACAACCGGATAAATTGAGCAATCGATTGAATGTCTGCCGTAACCGCGTGGTACTGCTTAGGATCTTCGCCGAGGACCGTGCGGCTATACCCGGTTGAAATGGGATCGATGAAAACGAGATCCGCAACATCGAGCAACGAATAGGGGTTATCGATAAAATTATTGGGCAAAACAGGGACGGTGCCTTCGTCGTTAAACTCGACCCGTTTGGGGCCAATCATTCCCATATGGAGCCAGACAGAAGCAGACCCGGGGCCTCCATTGAAGCAGAATAAAATGGGACGGAGACGCAAATCTCCGGCATTCTCCCGGGTGTAGGCAACATAAAAAATCGAAGCTTTCGACTCCCCCGCCTCGTTGGTCAAGTTCTGGGTACCTACCATGGCCTTATAAGGAACTTCGACTCCTGCAATCCGAATGGAGTGGTGGGTTTCAACGACCTCTTCTGCAGGTATTGCGATTTTATGTTCTTTGGGAATAGGAGAAATCATTGGCTCAGCAAGAATTTGAGCAAACCCTTGCGCTCCACCGACCAGACAGAGCACGCACATCGCCATCTTTCGCCACATCAGGACCCCCTATAAAGCGCTTTCTTCTCTATTTAAGGATGATGCGTGGGGGAGATGTTTTTCGCAATGAAAAATCAAACCTCATGCAACCGGGAGATTGCATGAGATTTGGGAATTAAGAAGAGAGACTATTAATTTGAGCCGTTAACTTCCGATCCCGGAGCTGCACTTGAGGGTGCTGCTGCTCCAGCTGCGCCTGCACCGCCATCAGCCCCCGAAGCAGAGCTTGAGGAAGAGGATGCTGCCGGTCGAGTAACAGGTGTAGCTGTTTGCACTCGCGGTTGCTTACGGGGCGATAAGAACTCGGCTTGTTGCGCTTCCACTTGCACGCGCTGCCGTTGAAGCTCTGCTTCTTTCTCTTTAAGCTCTTGAAGTTTTTTGCGAGCGTCTTCGGTTTGCTTGCCAGCCGCATGAATCCCTTGTAGAGTGGAGTTACGCTTATCCTGGTCTAGTGCAGCTTTTTCAAAAAGACTGGTGTTAAGCTTTTTAGAAACATGCTTGCTCACCCTTTTCGCTTCCTTCTCTTCTGAAGGGGGGTGAAGAGAATCGGTGCTTGTATTACCTGTGTCAGTGGAGCCCAAGCTTGAGCTTGAAGTATTCGCGAACGCTTGTCCAGCTGCGATCAGTGTGGCATTTTCCTCTTGCAAGGTTTGGAGAGCAGCAAGGGCCTTATCAAGCTGAGTTTGCCGTTCAGCGAGTTGTGCCTCGTATGTTTTTGTTTCCTCACCAGCCAGAGCGAGCTCTTTTTTCAACTGCGCTATTTCTAATGCGTTAGCTTGTCTAACACCGGTGAGCTCGTCAATTTGCTCTTGCAACGCTGCTTGACCTGCTGGAGTCTGCGCTTGTCTCGCAGATTCAAGGTCCTGCTGCGCTTTTGCAGCCGCTTGCTTACTTGCACTGAGATCTTTGTTCAGGGCTGCGCTTTTCGCTTGTTCCTGAAGGTAAAGAGCCTCGAAGTCTTGTGCTGGGGGGTTTGCTTGGCTGGAGCAGAAGAAGTGATTAACGACGTAAATGGCAATGGCAGAGGCTACAGTGAGAACTGCGATCCCTTTCCAATCGGTTTGCGCCCAGGCGCGCTGTGCAAGCTCTCGGCTTGTTTGGGGAGCTTCGGAGAGTTGCTTACTTAAGGTTGCGAAGGCCTCTGAAGAGACGGCAACAAACCCGTGGTGCACAGCAATGCATGCATACTGTGTCTTAGTCCCGATGTCTCCCACAAATGCTTGAGCTTGAGTGTATGTAGGCCATTGAAAGTTTTTTATGTAGTCTGCGTTAAATTCCATAGTCATCTGTCCTTTGTTTAGAATTGAATAAACCTACATGACACAGTAAGTTGGGAAAATATTACGGTTAAGAATACCTGAAAGTCAAGAGAAAATCTGCCTTTTATTCTTTCCTTCCCCCCTCAACGTTTACCCACTCTGATGTCTGATCTGTGGCAGACGATCGAAAAAAACTTGTAAGCCACGAAAAGAGTCCGGGTGCAGGGGTAACTTTGTTATCTAGCTTGCCTTCTCCTTGCGGTTGGCGAAGAGAAAAATTTTTGCAGTATGCCTTGACCCGATTGGAGAGGGGATTGTCGAGCAGATAGAGGGGATCTTGCACCTGGGAAGTTTGATACCATTTCTGAAGATGACGAAAGATTTCCATCGATATACCTCCTGATTTTTGTAGACACTAGTGTGTGGAAAAGGAGTTAAACAGTCAATGGATTTCTTCAAGAATCGCGATTCGCTTTAGGCGCGAAGAACCGCCTCCGATCAGACGTACAGAGGATTTGGGAACACCTAAATAATCGGCAAGGAGAGCCAGAACAGCTTCGTTCGCACCTCCTTTTTCGGGAACGGCTCTCACGCGAATTTTTAAAACCTCTCCGTCCCACCCGACAACCTCATTTTTATGCGCACGGGGGGTAACCTTAACGGAAATGATTTTCTTTTTCATCGGTGCAAAAAGGTGTCCATGCGGATCTCTTCGATCCGTTTGACTTTGAGATCGTAGAGCGATTTTTCCATGCCGACGACATACTCATGAGGATTAATAAACCGCTTAATCCCCGCGTGAAAGCCACCTAACTCTCTTTGCGTGGTGTCGCGAATCTCATGAAGGGGCGGCAGGGTATAGACGCACTCCCCCTTCCTAAAAATGGGGACAAGCAGGTCGTGCATCTGGCACTCTTTGGGGAGGCGTTTCTTGCGCGTGGGGTCGAACGGGTCGACAATCATGTAAGGGGGCTTAAGCCCCAGTTGTGTGTCGTAAATGGCGTCTGCGATATACTCATTTTGCAGTTTAAAACGCTTCACTTGCAAAATACCGGGGTTGGAAACCTTGAGCATTTGCTCAGAGAGCTTGAGTTTGTATTTCCACTCCTCGCCCGGCTCTCGAATGGCTGATAACTTGTAGACACCATCTAAAGCGGGCTGATTTGCGGCTGTCACTAAGTTGGTGCCGACACCCCACACATCGATCCTTGCCCCTTGCCGCTTGAGTTCACTGATGATGGTCTCATCGAGTTCGTTGCTGGCTACAATTTTGGCTTTTGTAAATCCTGCTTCGTCCAACATCTCTCTGGCTTTGATGCTTAAGTATGCTAAATCGCCCGAATCGAGGCGTATGCCTAAAAGGGGCTTCCCTTGCGCTTCCAACTCTTTTCCGGTTTGAATCGCATTCTTGATCCCCTCAATTGTGTTGTATGTATCGACGAGAAAGACGGTATGATTGGGCAATTGCTTGGCGTACGTTTCAAAGGCAGCTTTCTCCGTCTCAAACGCCATGACCCAACTGTGGGAATGGGTGCCTCTAACGGGGATGCCAAACAGCTTGCCTGCTAACACATTAGAAGTGCCTTCACACCCTCCGATGTAAGCGGCACGGCTTGCCGTCAACGCTCCATCGACCCCTTGTGCGCGTCTGAGTCCAAATTCAAAGACGGGATCGCCAGCCGCTGCAATGCAAACGCGAGCGGCTTTTGTAGCAATCAACGAGGGGAAATTGATGAGGTTTAATAAGGGGCTTTCCAATAACTGACCCTGGATCAAGGGGCCCTGCACGCGGATTAAGGGCTCTTGAGGAAAAACGACGTTGCCTTCTGGAATCGCATCGATATCACATGAGAATTTCAACTGGGCTAGATAATCAAAAAAAGCGGGTTCGAAAAAGGGGCGGTCGTCGGCGCCGCGTAAGGTGGCCAAATAGGTTAAATCGCTTTCGATAAAGCGGAACTTGTTGAGAAATTCGACGACGGTTTCAAGACCTGCAGCGACAGTAAACCCGCCGTTGAAAGGGCGTTTGCGAAAAAACAGATGAAAAACCGATTCGGTATTTTCCATGCCGGCTTTCCAGTAGCAATACGACATGGTAAGTTGATAAAAATCGGTCAGCAACGCCATGGGATAATCGTACAATTTATTTGTGGGTTTATTCATGCAAGGCGCTATTCTTTTGAACCTCTTCTTTCTCTTGAGTCAGCTGTTCAATTTTCTTTTTGATCTCAAGGATTTTTTTCTCTGCTCCCTCTTCTTTTTCAACATCTTGGACATATTGATGCCACTGGAGCCTCATCCCGGGCTGCGCTTCCATCTCATCATTAAAGGCTTCTTTCCGATATGCTTGAAGCTGTTCGGTATAAGCCGCAATTTCAGCATCGATCTCCTCAATCGTCCGGTTGGAATTTGCGAAGTTCAACTGCGATGCTAGGGTAAAAAGCAGCAGAAATGGCCATTTTTTCATGAAACGCTCCTTGTTACTTCTGATCTTACAAAAAATAGTAGAGGAAGGTAAAGGAAGATGTTGCACAATTCACCATCAATTAAGGTTCGTGAACGAGCCCGTGCCCAAAAAATCGGGCACACATGCTATTACTCATAACTATGAAAAAATGGCATAAATACATGATAATGAATATGTTATTTGTTCTTCAACGCAGAGGCGGGGAGACAGAGAGGCGCAGAGAAAAATTAATAATCATTGAAGATTTTCTCTGCGTCTCTCTGTCTCTCCGCCTCTGCGTTTTATCTAATTTGAAAGGAAGAGTTATTCATTTTTTCTTTAGATATTTTGTTTCTTTAGTATTGACGGAATAACTCAATCTGACTAAATAGGGATTTGAGGTGATGAATGATATATATTCTGATATTTCTGATTGCTTTGACTGGGTATGCAAGTGAATCGACTTTGTTAGCGAGGCAACCCGATACTTTAGCTGCTAACCGAGCAAAACAGCCAAAACCAGAACGGCGCAAGTACACCCCCGATCCCCACGTGGATCCGGCTGTGTGGAACATGCTGTCCCCTTACTTTCTTCCAGAAAATTCAAAAGAGAAAGCCATCTTAGACAAAATCTTCATGAGACGGGATGCTTTGGAATCGTTTGAACAGCTGTTTAAAGCAGGCTTCCAAGTGCGCAGACGCCCTGATGATAAGGTGATTGTGGCTCGCCATCCCAAACTAAAAAATCGCTTGGTCAAAATGTATATGGACGCCTCTCCTCAAACGGAATGGGATATTTGGATGCGACGAGTCGAAGGCGCGAATGCCATCCGCGATGCGATCAAACGGCACGGCTATGAAAACCTATTCAAAGTGCCAAAAAAATGGATCTACCCCCTCCCACCAAGCGAGTCTTCATTAAATGAGCAGGGAGTCCCCCGCAAACGGTTTGTCCTCGTCGTCGAAGACATGAAAATTTTAAAGAAGAAAAAGAACTACCGAGCCTATCGAAAGAAGATCACAACAAAGCATTTAGATGCGATCCACGATCTCATTACCAGTTATGGCTTAATCGATTCTGTCTACGCCTTCAACATCCCTTTCTGCAAGGATGGAAAAATTGCATTCGTCGATACGGAATGGGCCCTTAGAAATGAGCCCGCTCCTGTTGAAAAGCTGCAAAAGAGGCTCCGCCCCTCCATGCGCACCTATTGGGATGAGCTTTGCAAAAAGTAAGCGTGTCGCTTGAGCCACGGATCGACCCGTTTCCTTTTTAGAATGTCTATTTCATTCTGACTATTAAAGGGATCTTTCAAACTCTCATCGATGACAAGGCGGCCTGCATCGATCCGCATGGGAACTTCTCCCACAAAACCGGTATTGTACAGGAGGTTGCGATCGGTGTCGTACACGCCTCGTGTGTGCTCATCGGCATACATTGCCATTAACGCATCGAGCGCTCTTTGCGCTGCAACGCCCTCTCCCCGATCGAGATAGGCGGAAATCACCAAACGGGTGGGCACGGCCTTTTTTTGGAGAATGAAGGGAACGGCATTCAAATCGATCCGATGGGTCCACCCAAAACGGTCTGTCAATGGGATCGTCGGCAAATTGTGGCCGCGGGATGTGGCGTGCAGATACAATAGTCCGACATGGTCGCTATCGTACAGAGCCGCAGTGACGTAGCCATGCACGGCCTGTTCCATTCTGGCGTGGGCAAGGGTGTGATCGCTCCATTGTCGCAAGCGGGAACGGTCGAAAAACTTGAGCACGTATTGCCCATCGCCACTCACAAAGGCAAACGACTGCTTGCCGCTATCGAGATAGAAAAAAGGTTGCGTGAGGATCGCAAGTGCCTCGGCAGAAGGGGGCGATTCAGCACTAGAAGGAAAAAATGAGGCTTCCAAGGCGATATTCTGATACCGAAATTGCCGATCGGCCCACTCATAAAAAAAATAGGCTCCGCTTGCGACACCAACAAGTGCCGCTAAATAAACCAAAAAACGAGATTTCAACTTGCAATCTCATCTGGTAAATTCATGTTGTGATACACGGCATCGACGTCTTCAAGGGCTTCCAACCAATCGATCAGAGCTAAATTAGCTTTCGCATCTTCAATAGAACAATCGACATTTGTTTTAGGGATCATCTCCAAAGAAGCCTCTTCACACTTTGCTCCTAGAGCCTCGACAGCTCCTTTGACGGTATAGAGATCGGCAGGATCGGTCGTGATGATGTACATCTCATCAGTCGTTTCAAAGTCTTCAGCGCCAGCTTCAGTAGCGGCTAGGAATAATTCATCTTCTATAGCTTGTTTCTTAGAAACTTGGATCACCCCTTTTCGATCGAAATTGAAAGCAACAGCGCCTGGGTTCGCGATGGTCCCCCCTCGTTTGTTCGTGGCAATGCGCATATCGGAAGAGATCCTGTTTTTATTGTCGGTCATCACATCGGCGATGATGCCAACGCCGCCATACCCGTACAGCTCATACATCATTTCGATAAAATCGGCTTGGTCGGCGCTGGACGCTTTTTTGACGTTCCTTTCTATTAATTCGTTCGACAGATTAAACTCGCGCGCTTTTGTGATCGCCAATCGCAAGCGGGGGTTGTTCTTAGGATCGGGGCCACCGAGCTTCACGGAACTGATGATCTCTTTAGCAATGCGGGAAAAGATCTTTCCCTTCTTTAGATCGGCTTTTCCTTTCCGGTGTTTAATGTTGGCCCATTTGCTATGCCCAGCCATGAAGACCCCCCCTGATTAGAATTCGAACAAATTCGCCTGATTCTCTTTGATCCAGCGCTGTGCAAGAGCAAAATGGCGAAATTTAGCTTCTTCCTTTTTAAACTCTTTGCTGTGGATGTGGTGGTACCCCTTGCTATCGGTATACGCTGGGCACACGTGGTGGACCATTTCGTGATACACGACATAAGCCACGAGATACTCGGGAAACGTCGGCGTGTCGAGGAAACGGTTGATTTTGATCAGGCGCAACCCATCGTGATAGAGACCAAATGTGACGCGGGTACGGGGGCGCTGCCGCGGTTTTCCAAACCACGTAATGGCTAGATCGAGTTTGCCGTCATAGTACTCTTCATTGAGCTCGTCGTAAATCTTCTTTAAATTGTAGACAGCACCCTGGGTATAGAGCTTCGACTTATCGACGAGATGGGAATAGTCGATCACTTTGAGCTTATCTTCAATAAAAGCTCGGACAGAGGGTGCAATCGACTCATCCTCTTGCCTCAAATAGCATGCCAACGCCTCCATCACGTTTCTGGGAGCTTTCAAGAAGATCCGATGCAGCGAAACTTGGGTGCAATCGGGCTCCCACTTGACGCTCAACATGGTTGAACGGTTGTCATTGATTTTGAGCTTGAGTTTCAAGCCCGATCGGTTTTCCAATTCTCTTTGAATCAGTGCTGTCATAGTCCCCATTCTATAAATAACGTTCCATAAACACGCGTCCGGTGTATTCACCGTTCAATTCTTTAATCCAACGCATCTGTCGTCCAAACTCTGTAAAGCCCATCCGCTCATACAAGCGGATCGCGGGATTTTCAGAGTACACTTGCAAGTGAAGCAGCTCGATCTGGAAGTGGTTTTTGGCCAAATGGATCAAATTTTTGATGAGCCTTGATCCCATCCCCTGGTTGCGATATTGGGGAGCGACAATGATCCCAAATTCGCACTGGTGCGCGAGTTTTCGATAGGGCTGTAGATAGAGGGTCGCAATCCCACACGGCTCTCCATGCATCGTCGCCGTTAAACTGCACTTGTATTTGCTAAATCCGATCCACCGCGCCACGGCGTCATCCACTTCTTCAGGACCCGAAATGGGAAACCACTTCGAAACAGTCGGGTCTGTTAGCCATAGCTTCAAATAGCGGCCATCTGCCAAATCGGAATAGCGGATATCAAATGGATCTGGTTGTTCTTCGCTCATTACCCAAACTCTTTTAAATAGGCATTGATAAAATCGTCGATGTCTCCATCCATCACAGCAGCGACATTGCCGCTCTCATATTTCGTTCGCGTGTCTTTGACCAGGGTATAAGGCTGAAAGACGTAATTGCGAATCTGGCTGCCCCATGCAATCTCTTTCTTCTCTCCACCAAGCGCTTTTAAAGCGTTCTCCCTTTCGGTCACCTGCATCTCGTACAACTTCGAGCGCAACATCTTGTAACACGTTTCTTTGTTCTGGACCTGACTCCTCTGGTTCTGGCAAGCCACGACAATCCCGGTCGGCAAGTGAGTCAACCGCACCGCCGAGTCTGTTTTATTCACGTGCTGGCCGCCCGCACCAGAAGAACGGTATGTATCGACCCGCACATCATCTGGGCGGATCTCGATCGCGATCTCCTCTTCAATAACGGGGCTCACATCCACGGAAGCAAAACTTGTATGCCTCTTGGCATTGCTATCAAAGGGAGAAATCCGAACGAGGCGGTGCACCCCTTTTTCTGACTTCCCATACCCATACGCAAATTCCCCATCGATCCGCATGGTCGTGCTTTTAATGCCCGCGACATCCCCCTCGACCGTGTCGAGGGTCTCCACCTTCCATCCGCGCCGCGCCGCCCACCGCTGATACATCCGCGAAAGCATTAGCGCCCAATCGCACGCTTCGGTCCCTCCGGCACCTGAATTAATACTCAAGTAGCAACTTTTAGCGTCGAGCTCCCCGGACAACATCTTGCGCACTTCGAGTTCGCTCAGCCCTTTGTCGATCGCATCGAGTTCCTGCACGAGCTCTGCAATCAGCGCTTCGTCGCCAATTTCATACGCTTCTGGTAACAATGTCGAGACATCTTGGAAACTTTGCCTAAACTTTGCGTAAGGGACCGTCCAGGCTTTAAGTGTTCTGCTTTCGGCAATGACCAGATTCGCTTTGTCCTGGTTGTCCCAAAAATTGGGCGCTTCCATCAACGTTTCGAGTTCTTTAACGCGCGCTTCCTTCGAAGCCAGGTCAAAGATACCTCATCATGTGATTGAGTCTTTCTTGGATATCTTTTACGCGTTGTTCGACTTCATTGTTCATGAATTTTCCCTCCAGATAAGCTTGCCCGTGAAGCATACTCCAGCCCTCAATAAAAGTCAAAATTGAAAAAAAGATTATGATAAATAATGGGAGTTAGAACAACCTGCCAGCCAACCGGTTGTCCAGGCCGCCTGAAAGTTAAAACCGCCGGTAATCCCATCGATGTCGAGGATCTCGCCTGCAAAATGGAGGCCTGGACAGAGGCGGCTCTCCAGTGTTTTGAAATTCACCTCGTCGAGAGTGACTCCCCCGCAGGTCACAAACTCCTCTTTATGGGTCGTCTTCCCCTCAATGGAATAGCGATCTTGTGTGAGCCGTGTCGCTAACCTAGATAAGAGTTCGTTCCCCACGCCAGAAAGGCGCGCCCTCCCATCCACCCCAGCCAACTCTAGCAGCCGTTTCCACAAATTTTTTGGCAACCCAAAGAGGTGGGTTGCGCCGATCAGTTGGCTCGGGGACATTTGCCTCACCGTTTGCAATTCTTTTTTGACAGTTTCTTGTGAAGCAGCCCCTGCCCAATTGATCCGGACTGTGGCCTTGTAGCCCCTTGCGTGGAGCCAACGCGCGCCCCAAGCCGATAGCTTTAAAACAGCAGGGCCGCTAAACCCCCAATGGGTGATTAAGAGGGGCCCCTGATACTCAAACGGGGAATCCTCTAGACTCACAGTCGCCAATTGTACAGAGATGCCGGCCAAATCGTTTAAGGGGCTATTAGGGATGTTGAAAGTAAACAACGAAGGGACAGGAGGCTGAATCGTGTGTCCAAGCTGCTCTGCAAAAACATATCCCTGTGGGTGGCTTCCCGTTGCCAAAAGCAAACGGCGGCACAATAATTTCTGAGCCTCTTTCAGCGTCAGTTCAAAACCCCCATCCACCTTGCAAATCGCCTCAATCGATTGACGAAAACGAATCTCAACACCGAGCTTTTTCGCTTCACCAACCAAACAGTCGATGATCGTTTGCGATTGATCGGTCGTGGGGAACATGCGCCCGTCGGGTTCTTCTTTTAATTCGACCCCTCTTTCCGCAAACCAGGCAATCGTATCTCTTGGCTGAAACCGGGTGAAAGGGCCCAGGAGCGACTTCGAACCACGTGGGTAATTTAAGATTAATTGTTTTGGGTCAAAGCAAGCATGTGTGACATTGCACCGGCCCCCTCCCGAAACTTTGACTTTCGAAAGTAGGCTGGCCGATTTTTCCAGCAAGCACACGGAAGAGGCGGGAGCGGCGGCCTTGGCAGACAAGGCACCAAAAAACCCCGCGGCCCCACCACCAACGACGACAAAATCGATAAAATTGGTATCCATGATCGGAAGAGGTGGGATTCGAACCCACGGTACGTTTTCACGTACACACGCTTTCCAAGCGTGCTCCTTAAGCCACTCGGACACTCTTCCATAGAAACCACAAAACTATAAACAAAAGAGGATTTTGGGTGCAAGCGGTAATGGCTCGAAAAAAGAAAGACAATAAATTTCTTTTCAAAAAATCTTAGATAGGCCAAATTGTCTTTTAATTGCGTATGAACACCAAAAAACTATGAATCGAGAGAGCTCCCATGCACAAAAACTTTAAAGCACTCACACTTCTTACTGCCACTCTTCTGCTCCTACTTCAAACACTGCAAGCACAAGACATTCCCGAATGCAGTCAAGGAGGCGGTAAACGTGAAACCACCTATTTTGGCTCGGCGCAATTAAACCTGGTCTCTAGCTTCTATGACGACGCTCTTGCGATTGCACTTCTAGGTGAGGTTGGTCCTGCAAACTACAGGGCCAACGGAACCATTGGAAGCCTGTACGATTGCCACATGATCAAAGTTGGGGGCGAATTTTTAGGCCAAAAGATCAAATACAATTTTTCTTCAGGCAATGAGAAACGGTGGGTGCATCAATACGCTGTTGGGGGACGCTACGAATACGTGCAGAGCTGCGACTGGTTCCAATCCATATTCATCAGTGGCCAAGCAGCTCATGCACCGAGTGAACACCTCGCAGATAGCGAGTGTACGATTGGTGGAGTTACCAATTTTTTTGAAAGACGCTTAGCAGGCTCTACCTACTACAACGTGGAAGGTGGTGTCACTTTCGCTCCCTGGGAATATGCCTCGTTCTTAGTCGGTGCCGGATACAACAAGATCCGCTACGACAAAGTGGAGTGTGGAGAAAAAAACTTTCAAGGGTTGGGTGTTGATGTCGAATTTGCTCAACGCTTTTGCGACGACTTTGTCTTAGACCTGAAAGGGGAATTCCGACGCCCTTACAACTATGCAGAAGCGGCATTAAACTGGCAATGCGACACCTCCTGCGGCATTTTGTCCATCGGGATTTTTGGCGGGTATGTCTGGGGAAAAACAGACCTCCCCAATGTCACGACGGCCGGTGTCGAATTTGGACTTAATTTTGGTCCATGCCAAACCTACAGACATTCGAGCATTTGCAGTCAGTCACTCTGTTGCGGGCCTAGCGATAGTGAGCGCCTGAGAGCCTGGGTGAGCGATCCTGCTGTCTATATGCCGATAGTCCTTGTCGTGGCCGAAGAAAGGAATACCGGTTGTGGTGATCCAATCGCCCTTGATCAAATTCCGGAGCAAGTATTTTGTAAGAGAGAAACATTCCTATTGAATTCCTCTCTGTTTTTTACAGGTGCTGCCCTCACCTTCAGCATGACAACTGTTGATCACTCAGGCGGCAATATTCAAGCGAGTATTGATCCAACAACTGGCGTCATCACGGCGACTGACACTGATACAACCATCAGCATCGACTCCATTGACATAACGGTAACCGCTACAAACGCGTGTGGGGCTGTCACCTTGCAAACATTTACTTTGACCTTTGTTCAATGTCCCTGCGAGGGACCACCTACACGCAACGGAACGATGCCAGACATAACTATCTGTAAAGGAGGCCTTAGAACAATCCCTACTGCGACTTATTTTAATTATGTTGAGCCTGTCATTTTTAGCTTAGTGTATAACGTTTCACCAAACTACACCTTAACGATCGATCCTAGTACGGGAGTCATTTCCTATACAAGTAAGCTAGGACCCCAGTTTGATGAGATCGATGTGACGGTAACAGTGACAGATCCTTGTGGTTCAGTCTCACAAAACCAATTTCACATCACTGGACTCCCCTGTTGATGTAAAGTTGCAGCACTCGGGCACGGGCACGAAAAGAGAGGCGAGTTCTTGCCATTTTTCATCCCTCTGGGGTATACTGAATGGCTATGAAGTACTCTGTTGTGATCCCCTTGAAAAACGAAGAGGGAAATATTGCTGACCTGATCGCTGAGATCGAGCCCGTGATGAAGCGGCTAGGAGAGCGGTGGGAGCTGCTCTGCATCGACGATGGCTCGACCGATCAAACGGGAGAAATCCTCACGGGATTGCTGCCGCAAAAACCGTTCTTGCGTGTCATCCGCTTCGATAAAAACTATGGGCAGTCGGCTGCCTTTGATGCGGGGTTTCGGAACGCCTGCGGCGAATGGGTGATTACACTCGATGGAGATCTGCAAAACGACCCTGCCGATATTCCAAAATTGCTAGAAGCGTGTTCTACACACGACCTGATCTGCGGCTCGCGCGTCAATCGGCAAGACCCATGGCACAAAAAAATCACCTCTAGACTCGCCAACTGGATCCGAAAAAAATTGTGTGGCGACACCGTCAACGACACCGGGTGCTCGCTCAAAGTGTACCGCACCAAATGCCTCAGCCGGATCAAAATGTTCAAGGGGATGCACCGCTTTTTACCAGCTCTCTTTTCCATTGAGGGTTTCCGGGTGATCGAAATCCCCGTCAACCACCGGAAACGGACCCAAGGGCACACAAAATACAACCTCTTCAACCGCTCATTCAACACGATAGCCGACATGATGGCTGTGCGTTGGATGAGGAAACGGCATCTTAACTACACCGTCACCGCCGAAGAAAAATGAGTGAACAATGGCGCGAGACGCTTTACCTCTTAGGCTTCCTTTCGACGCTCGCTTTTGGCGTGCGGATGCTCACGCAATGGCTCTATAGCGAATATTTGGGGAAAAGCGTCGTCACCCACATTTTTTGGCGCCTGTCGATCTGCGGCAATGTTCTCTTAGCTCTCCATTCATTCTTCCAACTGCAATTCCACGTCTTTATCGCACAAGTCGCGAACGGAGTCGTTGCCTGGCGCAATCTCAACTTGATGGCGCCCACAGAAAAACACCTCTCCACGAGGACCACCATTGCTATCATGGGCTGCGCTCTTCTCATCGGAACTGCGCTTTTTGCTTCTCAAGCCTTCTTTGCAGATGGACTAACCTGGTTTCGCATCCCTAAAACACCCTGGAGTTCATCTGAACACGAAGTGGCCTGGTTTTGGCATATCTTTGGAACAGCCGGCATCCTCTTATTTAACAGCCGCTTTTGGTTTCAGTGGTGGAACGCAGAACAGAAACAGAAAAGTTTCTTAAGCATCGGATTTTGGTGGATGAGCATCACGGGCGAGCTCATCTGCCTCGTCTATTTTTTACACATCCTCGATTTCGTCAACATCATTGGGCCCTTATTTGCTATCATCCCTTACGCGCGCAACATCATGCTCTTGCTAATGCCCCGACAGCACGCCTCGCTGGAGAAATAGGGATGGGTTTACACTCGCTTTTCATCATCACCGGAGAACCAAGCGGCGATCTACACGCAAGTCAGCTCGTCGAGAAGCTCCAACAGACAGCTCCACAAATTACCCTCAGCGGAGTTCCTGGCCCTAAACTGCGCTCAGCAGGCATCAACGGCCCCTTGAACATGGAAGATTTCCGTGTGATGGGATTTACAGATGTAATTAAAGCCCTGCCAAAGCTCTACAAACAATTTTATCTGCTTGCCAACCACATCTTACACACACAACCCAGCGGTGTTGTTTTTGTCGACTATCCGGGCTTCAATCTCCGCTTGGCAAAACACCTGCGCAAAAAGGGGTACAAAGGGAAACTGATCCACTACATCTGCCCTAGCGTCTGGGCCTGGGGAAAAAAGCGGATCCACACAATGGCCAGCACCCTTGATCTGCTCTTGACGATCTACCCATTTGAAGCGACGTACTTTTCACAGACTTCGCTGCCCGTTCAGTTTGTGGGCAATCCCTTATGCGATTATATCGCCACCCACACCTATCGCAAAGAGTGGAGAGCGCAGGTCTCTCTACCCAAGGATGCCGTTACAATCGGGCTGTTTCCCGGAAGCCGCGCAGAAGAGATCAAGAGAAACCTCCCCATCATGCTTGAAACCGCTAAAATGTTCTCACTCAAACACCCTGGCGCCTACTTTGCCATCTCCTGCTCAACGCCTCAAAGCAAAGCAACGATCCAAGAAATGGTTCCCCTTTCGGATCAAATCGTTTATGTTCCGAAAGAATTTACCTACGAACTGATGCAAGATTGCCACTGCGCCATTGCCAAGTCGGGCACAGTGACGCTAGAGCTTGCTCTCCACCGGGTTCCAACCGTGGTCATTTACAAATTGACAGCCCTCAACCGTTTCATCGCAAAGCACATTGTCCGCGTCAACTTGCCCCTCTACTGCATCGTCAACATTCTCGCGAAAAAAGAGGTATTCCCCGAACTGATTAACCGCGAGGTCACTGCAAACGAGTTAACGCACCTCTTGGAAGTGCTCTTTGGTCATACACAACAACGGCAGCACTGCATCCAGGCGTGCATCGAATTGCAAAGACAACTCAAGCCAATTCTAGAGGGCAGCAATACAGGTCTCCAAGGGGCAAAAGCGATTTTGGAGATGCAGTAATGGCCTGGTCGACATTTCGGAAAAAATGGCTCCCCTATCTGATTGCCTATCCAGCTAAATGGGCGATGTCGTTCCTTTATCTCTCCTGCTCAAAATCGATTAGAGGGATGGAAACCTTTGTAAAAACAGCCACGCACAACCCCTGCATCCTGATGCTTTGGCACAACCGCCTCGCCATGGCGCCAGAGATCTTGTCTCGCAATGCTCCTGGCTTTATCTATGCGGCATTTATCAGCAACAGCAGAGATGGAGAACCTCTGGCACTCGTAGTAGAAAGCTACGCTGTCGGACGGGTTTTGCGAGTGCCCCACAACCTACGCCATGCTGCCTTGAACACGATGATCCACCATCTCAAAGAAAA
>Ga0207139_1007_pt1 | contig 61338 bp, 66 predicted proteins | sample Alteio_BWMinHeat_7_FD_153585 | JGI IMG/M metagenome (GOLD analysis project Ga0207139, IMG submission 153585) | Enriched cells from forest soil in Barre Woods Harvard Forest LTER site, Petersham, Massachusetts, United States -... | ecosystem: Environmental > Terrestrial > Soil > Temperate forest >... | reverse complement strand
ACAAGGCCATTTTAAAAGTGCAGTCTACTCACGATTGTGAGCAAAGCCACAGCGTCAACCAACCGACACTAGATCAACTGCTTATTGTTTGCCGGCTGGAATTCAAAAACAGGAAGGAAAGTCGATGGAATCAATTGGATTGTTAGTCACGCTTGAAGCCCACGCAGGTAAAGAAGCTGAAGCCGAGGCATTTCTAAGGTCAGCTCAGCCACTCGCACTGAATGAAAAAGGGACCTTGAAATGGTATGCGATCAAGATCGGGCCGCGGAAGTTCGGCATCTTCGACACCTTTGCAAACGAAGCGGGCCGCAATGCCCACTTGACTGGCGAGATCGCGAAGGCATTGGGGGCGCGGGCCAGCGAATTATTTGCGGTTTCTCCGCAGGTGGAAAAAGTGGAGATCCTTGCAAATACACCCTTAAAAGGCTGAGTGCGAGGGTCCAGGAAGCCTTATGAGCCGCATAGGCTCGCGAGACTATGTCACGAGGAAGGGAGAATTACATGACTCATATGTTCAGGTATGTCGCCACCATCCTTGTCGCGATCTTGCTGTCAGCGCCCCTCGTAGCGGGAATCACGCCGTTTCCGGCCAGCTTTCAGACGCAAATGGTTCCGGCGAACGGCACCAGCCTCTACGTCCGAGTCGGCGGCAAGGGTCCGGCCGTGGTGCTGTTGCATGGCTTCGGCTTTACGGGCGATATGTGGGCCCCCCTGGCAATTGTTCTGGCCAAGGACCACACCGTGATCGTCCCCGACTTGCGCGGCATGGGTATGTCCGATCACCCGGATACCGGCTACACCAAGATGAACCAGGCGGTCGACATTGCCGGCGTCATGGATGCACTCAAGGTCCAGAAGGCAGACCTGGTCACACATGACATCGGCAATATGGTCGGCTATGCGTTGGCTGCTCAATATCCGGTCCGGGTCACGCGCTGGGTGGTGATTGATGCACCGCTGCCCGGAATAGGCGATTGGGACAACATCGTTCGCAGCCCGATGCTGTGGCACTTTGATTTCCGGGGTCCTGACGAGGAGCGTTTGGTACGTGGCCGGGAGCGCATCTACCTCGATCGCTTCTGGAACGAGTTGTCCGGAGACCCCAAGAGGATCGATGAACATACGCGGCAGCACTTTGCTGCCCTGTACGCACGGCCGCATGCGATGCACGATGCCTTCGAGCAATTTGGGGCACTCCGCCAGGACGCCGCCGACAACAAGGCGTTGCTCGCCAAGGGCGGCAAGATCACCATGCCGGTGTTTGGCATCGGTGCTGAGAAGTTTTTCGGCAAGAACATGGCCGATCATATGCAGTTCGCCGCCAGCAACGTCACGGGCGGCATCGTGCCCGACTCAGGGCACTGGATCATGGAAGAGAATCCACAGGCCACCATCAAGTTGGTTACAGATTTCCTCGCCAAGTAGGCCGGAGCAATCCAAAGGAAAAAGCAACAACAATTACGGAGAAAAACATGATCACCAAGAAGAAAGAAATGAACATCTCACAAACGAACCGAGCTGATTCCGCGCCCCAGGAGTCCAAGTTAGCGCTCCGAGGGCTGATGCAACGTCTCAGCTTAACCCTTCTCGCCTGCACGCTCGGCATCGGTGCGAGCGAGGCGCAGCAAGTTGCCCCTCCAATCCCGGGTGTTATTGGGAAGGTCCAGTCATTTACACGCAGCTCACTCGACGTCCAGACACCATCAGGCGTGGTCCATGTTGATGTCAAGCAGCCCCTAACAACCTATAAGCAGATGCCGTCGGATTTGAGTCATGTCACGTCCGCGTCCTATGTAGGCGTCGCCTCGACTGAGCAGGCGGATGGAAAGGAACTAGCGAAGCAGATCATCATATTTCCGGCAGAACTGAGTGGAGCGGCAGAAGGTAGTGTCCTGACAGACCCGCCGGGCGCAACTACTCACAGCAGAATGACCAATGTTACAGCCATCGCCTGTTCGACTGAATCCAGAAACAGCCGCCCGCTCGGAAAGCCATCAACCATCTCTGCATGAACGGCCGCAACCATCGCACTCAGGCGCGGGTCCGCAAACTTGCGCGAAGGGTGCAGTTCTACCTCGCCGTAAGCTCCGTCAGAGCAGGCCATCAGTGCCGCATCGGAAATACCAAGCTGCAGGTGCGTTACGTTCATGAGCCCAACCCACTCACCCACATGACGATCGCACAGTGCTAGGTCGCCCGCCGTGTAGTCGAACTCTTCCATCGCGGAACGCTTCGAGCCCCACTCAATTGAGCCGGGCCGCAACATCATTGCAAAGGCCTGATCATGGCGTACCCAATGACGCGGATCTGTGTTAGGGTCGGGCGAAAAGCGTTCAAGTTTCATTCTTTTGCTCCAAATCGCTTCACACTAATAGATTTGAGAAGTGACATTGGGATACTTCGTATGTTCCAATCAGACTGATAGGGAGTGCCTATCAGATGGAATTACGACATCTTCGCTATTTCACCGCGGTGGTGGAGTGCAAAGGGTATCGCGAGGCATCACGCCGGCTGCATGTTGCTCAGCCGTCGATCAGTGAGGCTGTGTCCGATCTCGAGGACGAACTTGGACTGAAACTCTTTTCGCGAACCCATCGCAATGCTCGTGTGACCCCGGAAGGCGAGATGTTTTATGCGGACGCCGTTCGTATCCTTCAACAAGCAGAGACTGCCATCCTCACTGCCAAGCGGGCGGCCCAAGGCAAAGTTGGGAGGCTTTCGATCGGGTTTATCGGTTCGGCAACGCTCTCTTTTCTGCCTGACCTCATTCGCAGATACAAACTGGAGTATCCGAACGTAAGGCTCGCACTCCATGATCTCTATCCTGTCGAACTGGACAAGGCATGTGACACAGGCGAGGTCGATGTCGCCATCACGCGCACCCTCTCGCTTGAGCGCAGCAAGAATCGACAATCGAGAGTATTGCTGCGTGACCCCCTGGTTGCGGTCCTCCCACGATCACGAAAGTTAAACTTAAAGAACAAAAAGATTCGGCTTGCCGACCTTGCGAATGAACGATTCATACTTTTTCACCGGCAGGGAGCACCCGTTGTTTTCGACACAATCGTTGGAGCGTGCCGCTCTCAAGGTTTTTCTCCGCGGGTTGAGAACGAGCCGAATTCGATGCAGACGATTCTCTCGTTGGTTGAGGCCGAGGAGGGCGTAGCCATCGTACCGGCTTCCACGAGCAATCTCCGGTCGAATGGTGTGCAGTTCGTTCGGCTTGTGCCGGATAGCCTGTATCTCGACCTGATAGTAGTGTGGCCAGTAGGCGAGCCCTCAGCCGTATTGCGGACATTTCTCGACTTTCTCAGCGCCAATGCGGATGCGATTCGCGCAAAGGCCGAACTCACTCTGTCCTCCATCGCCAGCATGAAGGCATAGCACTCCTCCCGCTCTAGCAGCCTGCAAACTGATTGCAATTCGTTGAAGTTCTTGCCTCTCTGTGCATGAATCTAGCAAGATTCCGACCATCCCAGCATAAATCCGCACAAGTCCGTTTTCGATGTGCAGTTTACTCACAACTGTGGGCAGCGGTCGGTTCTGTCCTAAAGCTAGAAGTCAGAGGCCAGCACTTTAAAGGGAGCCTTCAAATGGCAAATACGCAGAAAACAGCAATTGTTTCAGGTGCCTCGCGAGGGATCGGAGCGGGACTCGTCGAAGCATTCTTGAAGCGAGGCTACAACATAGTCGCAAACTCGCGACACATTACCAAAGCAAACCCATTCGCAGCATCTGCGAATCTTGCGTTGGTCGATGGAGACATCGGCGATCGAAGCTCGGCGGCGAAGATTGTGGACACTGCCGTATCGAAGTTTGGCAGGATCGACGTGCTGATCAACAATGCGGGTGTTTTCATTCCGAAGCCCTTCATCGAATACACCACTGAAGACTTCGACACACTAGTCTCCACGACGCTTGCAGGCTTTCTCTACGTGTCACAGCTCTCCATAAAGCAAATGTTGCAGCAGAAATCGGGAAGCATCGTCAACATCTCAACTACGCTGGTTGACCAACCGATCGCAGGTGTAGGGGCGGCTGTTCAAATAATGCTAAAGGGCGCGTTGAATGCAGTCACCCGCGCCCTCGCTATCGAATATGCGAAGGAAGGCATTCGTGTAAACACGATAGCGCCGGGAGTGATCAATACTCCCATGCATAAACCGGAAACTCATGAATTTCTCAAAGGGTTGCACCCAGTCGGCAGGATTGGTGAGGTCAAAGAAATCGTCGACGCAGCTCTGTTCCTGACAGACGCCACGTTTACTTCAGGTGAAATTCTGCACGTGGATGGTGGCGCGCACGCAGGCAAATGGTGACCGCTAATGGTTGCCGGCTTTGATCGGCGCACGGAGAAAAATAAGAATGACGACTCATCAAGAAACCAACGCAGGAGCTAGATCCAGCCAGGAAGACATGAAGGTGCGTTACACCGCCAAGACCCGTACCTCGGGCGGCAGGCGCGGCGGCGTCTCCCGCAGTGATGATGGGCGCTTAGATGTTAACTTCTCGGCTCCCGGAGTCCCAGGGACTGGTACCAATCCGAAGCAGTTGTTCGCCGCTGGTTGGTCGGCCTGTTTCATTAGTGCGATGGGGCTTGTGGCTAACAAGATGAAGGTCAAACTTCCGGCTGACGTAGCCATCGATGCCGAAATAGACCTGTGCAATTCTGGCGACGTTTACTTTCTCCGAGCACGGCTTAACGTCAGCCTGCCGGGCATGGAGCGCGAAGTCGCTCAGGCCATCGTGGACGCTACGCACGACCTGACATGTGCATATTCCAACGCTACACGGGGCAACATCGACGTTACGCTGAACGTCGTGTAAGCGAAGCGTGACGAACTGTGACTTCAATCTTGATTCAAAGAAGGGAAACAATATGACACTCTCGCAAACTCACCGAACCGCTTTGATTGCAATTGCAAGTTTCGTACTGACAGCGGTGTTTCACACCGGAGCTGTCGCTCAGGCGAACTCCCCTCAAGGGGTTAGAAACGTTGTCATTGTTCACGGTGCCTGGGCCGATGGATCAAGCTGGTCCAAAGTGATTCCTTTGCTTCAAGCCAAGGGATTGCATGTGGTCGCCGTGCAGAACCCGTTGACCTCGCTGGCTGAAGACGTTGCCGCTACCAAGCGCGCCATCGCATTGCAGGATGGACCTGTACTGCTAGTCGGCCATTCCTATGGGGGAGTGGTTATCACGGAGGCTGGAAACGATCCAAAGGTAGTCGGGTTGGTTTATGTGGCCGCCCTTGTGCCCTCGGAGGGTGAGTCCGTTGCTTCGGTCACCAAGGCATATCCGCCAGCTCCGCTAGGCAGCGAGGTCCGGGCGGATGCTGAAGGTTTTCTGACGGTCACCCCAAAGGGAATCGCTGAAGACTTCGCCCAGGATCTGCCAGACGAGGAGAAGCAGCTGTTGACGGCGACACAGGGTCCCACCGCAGCCGCTGTTTTTGGGGCCACAGTCACCACTGCTGCGTGGAGGACCAAGCCATCTTGGTGCGTGATTGCCAGCAACGATCACGCTGTTTCTCCGGAGCTCGAGAAGGCCGAAGCGGCGGCAATCAAGGCGACATCGATCACTGTTCCCTCCAGCCATGTGCCAATGCTGTCTCACCCGAAAGAAGTCGCAGACTTAATCGAGCAAGCGGCCACGAAAGCCGGAAGCCTCACAAATGGGGAGACAAAGTAGGTCCGCACAGGGATCTACCCAGCCAATTCCATATCTGGGCCGGCGCATAACACATAAAAGGAGAACTCATGACCGCAGTGAAATTAGAAGATGCCCGTCGCGTAATCAGCGCGGCGGAGAAGAAAGCCAGCGAAATTGGCCAGCCGATGAATATCGCAGTGGCTGACGAAGGCGGAAACATCGTAGCGCACATTCGAATGGACAACGGCTGGATTGGCAGCATTGATATCGCTCTGAAGAAGGCCTACACGTCGCGCGCATTCGACATCGAAACCAAAGACTTGGCAAAGCATGCTCAGTCAGGAGGCCAGTTCTTCGGTGTTCATGCGTCAAACGATGGGAAGATCATGATCTTCGCCGGTGGCATCCCGCTGAAACGCGATGGCAAGGTAGTAGGGGCGATTGGCGTCAGCGGTGGTTCCGGCGATCAAGATCATGCCGTCGCCGGCGGCCGGTGCCGCAGCGTTCTAACGCCGCCGGGCAGGGCAGACCTACAAAAGGAGAACTCATCTATGTCGCATCATTATTCTGGTCCAGACTTCAGCTTTCCCCATGGGGATGCCCGACTGGACTTCACTGATCTGTATGCCTTTCCTAAACCGGAGGACCCTGAAAAGTCCATCCTTATTATGAACGTGCATCCGTCTGCCGGCGAAAACCCTTCCGGCCCTACTACGACCGAGCCTTTCGCACCCGAAGCACTGTACGAGCTCAAGATTGACACGGATGGTGATGCGATCGCCGATATCGCCTATCGGGTGCGCTTTTCAGCTTTCGAGGGCGGCGCACAGACCGCCACTGTCCGCCGCATCGACGGCCCACAAGCCGCCGCTACCGGTGATGGCGGGCGGGTGATCGTTGATGGGGCGCCGGTTTCAACAGGGCTGGAGGCGAGAATTACAGAGGCAGGCGATATCCGCTTGTTTGCCGGCTGGCGTAGCGATCCGTTCTTCTGTGACGTGGAAGGCGCGAAGAACAACCTGCAGTTCACGGGTGACGATTTCTTCGGCGACAAAGATATATGCAGCATCGTTCTTGAAGTGCCCACCTCTGCCCTAGGGAGAAAAGAGGTTCGCCTGTGGGCGCGCACGCTTACGCAAGGTGATGTCGGCTGGATCCAAGTGGAGCGTGGAGCCCGGCCTGCACAAGCGGTCATACTGGTCGAAGAGAGAGATGCCTACCTCGCGGGTGAACCCGCGAAGGATGGACGCTTCATTGCCGGTTTCGCCCACGCTCTAGAGCACACCGGTGGATATTCGCCGGCTGAGGCGAAGCGTGTGGCAGGGACATTGCTCCCAGATGTTCTGCCTTACGACCCTACGCGCCCGGCGTCTTTTCCCGATAACGGCCGGACACTCACAGACGATGCATTCGATTTTTTTATTCGCATCCTCACGAATGGAAAGGTGACCGAAGACAAAGTAGGCCCTCACGGCGATCTGTTGCGCGAATTTCCCTATGTTGGACCACCTCACCAAAGTCGCCTGATGCAAGCGCCCCATGCTATGACTGCATTGCGAAATCGAACATAGAGCCGAATGACAGGAGAGAACAAACATGAAAGATCAGAATTACGCAACAACAAAGACTACTGAGATACGTCTGGCCCGGCGCTCGCCCGAGTATTGGCGAGTCACGTTTGACCATCCTCCGCTCAATATCTTCGGCCCGGAAATGCTTCCGCAAGTAAACGAAATCATCACGGCAATCGAAACCGACGAGCAGGTTAAGGTGGTGGTTTTTGACAGTGCTGTTGAAGGTTTCTTTCTGATTCATTTGGATTTTCTCGCAAACCTTGACGAGTTGGCGCATCTCCCTCCTGGCCCCACAGGCTTGCATCCATGGCCCGAGATGCTGGTGCGTCTGAGTCGTGCACCTGTCGTGTCGATAGCATTGCTTCGCGGGCGGACGACTGGTATGGGAAGTGAGCTTGCCCTTGCCTGCGACATGCGTTTCGCCAGTCGCGAAAGAGCCATCTTGTCGCAGTTTGAAGTTGGCGCTGGCCTGGTGCCTGGGGGCGGCCCTATGGCGCGATTATCGCGCCTCATGGGAAGAGGACGCGCCCTGGAAGTAATTCTAAGCGCGGACGATGTCCCGGCCGACCTGGCTGAGCTGTACGGCTATGTGAATCGGTCGTTGCCGGATGCTGACCTTGACGGATTTGTCGATGCGCTTGCCACCCGGATCGCCTCCTTCGACAAACAGACAATCGCGAATACCAAGCGCCTGGTCAACGTTGCCAGTTTGCCGCCTGATATCGAAATCGAATCAGGGTGGGATGCTTGCGTTGCTTCGATGGCACGACCGGCCACGCAGCAAAGAATCAAAACGCTGATAGAGCGAGGCTTTTGCAAACCCGGGGATGCAGAAAATCGATTGGGAGATTTTGTGGGCAAGCGCTGAGCATCTACAACGGTGCAGCCTCAGATGAGGACACTGTGAAAAATCAGATTGTGGGCGATCAAACCGAAAGCCTCTGGAGCGAGATCAATGAATACAAAGTCGAAAGACAAACTCTTAAACGAAGTTGACTCTCGTCTGACCACTGCCGAGCAGCGGTTAAGACAACTTGGCATCAAGCTCCCGACTCCGCCAGAGCCGTTCGGCGTCTACGCGGAAGCTGTGCAGACGGGCAACCTGCTCTTTCTCACCGGAATGCTTCCCACGGAAGGCCGCGAGGCGAAATTCATTGGGCGCGTCGGCGCGGAACTCGACGTGGAAGCAGGGCACGCGGCGGCTCGCCTGGCGGCGCTGAATGGCCTAGCCGTTGCGAAGCAGCATTTGGGATCGCTCGACAAAGTGAAGCGGATCGTCCGGCTCGGAGTGGTAATGGCCACTTCGGGCGATGTCCGCGATCAGCCGAAAGTTGCTGATGGCGCTTCAGAGGTGCTGCAGGACGTTTTCGGAAAAAACAAAAACCCTAGCCGACTGGTGTACGGCGTAGCCAGCCTTCCGCTTCGCGTGCCGGTCGAGCTGGAGTTGATATTTGAGGTATCCGCATAATGTCGCCCCGCTGGAATGAGAACCGGCTCACGGCGAAACTCGGGATCGACTATCCCGTCATTCAAGGTCCGCTCGGCGGATTGTCATCGCAAAGATTGACGGCAGCGGTCTCCAACTTTGGCGGACTCGGATCGTTTGGTGCGCACGGCTTGGCTCCGGAGGTGATCAAGGACGTCATCGGAGAGATTCGCTCCCTTACATCGAAACCGTTTGCAATGAACTTGTGGGTATCAATGGAAGACGAAGGTGCTCGAACATCTGATGAAAACGCGTTCAACAGAAGCCTTGCGCCACTTGCTGTCCATATCGATGCCTTGGGGGCGCCCCGTCCGACCTACAAGCCATATTCGCCGAAGCGGTTTGAAGATCAGGCCTGCGTGTTACTGGACGCGAACGTACCGGCATTCAGCTTCATCTTCGGAATTCCGGCAAGAGAAATCTTGGAGGAATGCCGGGCGAAAGGCATCGTCACCATTGGCACGGCGACAACGTCCGACGAGGCTGCGGCACTTCAGCAAGCCGGCGTGAATGCAATTGTCGCTTCTGGCTTCGAAGCAGGGGGGCATCGCGGATCATTTCTCCGGCCGGCGGAAGATTCCCTCACCGGCACGCTGTCGCTAGTCCCACAGGTCGTCGACATCGTCGATGTGCCAGTGATTGCCGCAGGGGGAATAGGAGATGCGCGAGGTGTAATCGCCGCACTGGCTCTCGGCGCGGAAGCCGCCCAATTGGGAACAGTATTCCTGGCGTGCGAGGAATCCGGCGCCAGCCGCCTGCATCGCGAAACTCTGCAACGCCGCAATGCTGGACATACTGGCTTAACAAAAGGGTTCACGGGAAGACTCGCACGGGCAGTCCACAACCGTGTGATGGAGGACTTGAACCGAAACGGAACCGAGATCTTGCCATATCCACCGCAACGAGAACTCGTTAGAAATCTCGCTATCGCGGCAGAGGCTGCTGGCCGGGCAGATCTTTTGCCGATGTGGGCTGGGCAAAGTGCCAGTCTTTCCCCTTGCACCGACGTATTGCCTTTCTTGACCTCGTTGGTCGAGGAGATTTCTGAAATTGCGGGCCCTATCACTCGGTGGAGCGCAGCCCGCCGTAAAAAGCAAATTGTTAAATAAGGAGAAAAGGAGAATGGAAATGTCAAATATCAAAAACAAAGTTGTACTAATCACCGGTGCCAGCAGCGGCATTGGGGAAAGCACCGCGAAGCTTCTCGCAGCACAAGGAGCAAAAGTTGTGCTAGGAGCGCGGCGTTCGAAGCGGATCGACGCGGTGGTTCAAGAGATCTCGGCCAGCGGCGGCAAGGCCATCGGATTTGCCACCGATGTGACGAAGCGCGCCGAGGTGGAAGCGCTCATCCAAAGGGCCGTCGACGGTTTCGGCCGCGTCGATGTCCTCCTCAATAACGCCGGTATTATGCCCATCGCACCGCTCGAGGCCCTAAAGGTCGATGAATGGGACCGGCAGATTGACGTCAATATCAAGGGACTTCTATATGGGGTTGCCGCTGCCCTGCCTCATATGCAGAAGCAGAAGAGCGGTCACATCATTAACATCGCATCTGTTTTCGGGATCAAAATGTTCGCCCCCGGCGGGGTGGTCTACTGCGCCACCAAGGCGGCTGTGCGCGCGTTGACTGAAGGGCTGCGGATGGAACTGCACTCCCAAAATATCCGCTGCACGATGATCTCACCGGGCGCGATTGCCACAGAGCTGTCGGAGAGCAGTTCGGAGGAAGCGACCAGAAAGAATTTGCGCGAGTTCATGAAAATGGCCATCCCGGCCGACGCGATCGCGAGAGCGATCGCTTACGCAATCGAGCAACCGGTCGAAGTGGAAGTCGATGAGATGGTCATCCGCCCAACGGTACAGGATTTCTAAAGCGGAGGTAAACTATGCACCCTTTCTACTCGCCTCCTGGGCCGCGATTCTCGCAGGTTTCTCGTATGGTGCTGGTACTTTCTATGCTGCTCGCAATATTTCAACTGCCGGCTTACGCCCAGGGAAAGGAACGTCCAGTGAAATACCCGACTTGTTATCGCACGATACGGGTAGATGGACTCTCCATCTTTTACAGAGAGACTGGGCCAAAAGACGCGCCGACGATTCTCCTGTTGCACGGACTCCCTTCTTCCTCGCGGATGTTCGAGCCGCTCTTCAACCGGCTTTCCGATCACTATCACCTTGTCGCGCCTGATTACCCCGGCTTCGGACACAGTGACTGGCCGGACCCAAAACAATTCGCGTACACGTTCGATCACATCGCCGAAACCATGAGGCACTTCACCGAAGCTCTTGAGCTCTCGCGCTACACGCTTTACATGCAGGATTACGGCGGCCCCGTGGGTTTTCGCATGGCCTTGGCCCATCCGGACCGAATCGAGGCTCTCATCGTCCAGGATGCTGTGGCACACAACGAGGGCCTGGGCGCGATCTGGAAGACGCGTCGGGCTTTTTGGGCCGATCGCGCGGCCAATGAAAGTGCGCTTCGTACCAACCTGCTATCGCTGCAGACGACGCGGACGCGGCATGTCGGAAGCGATCCCAACGTGGAACGCTATGACCCCGATCTGTGGACGGATGAATTTGCTTTTCTCAATCAGCCCGGCCAGGTCGAGATTCAGAGCGACCTCTTCTACGACTACCGCACCAACGTCGAAAACTATCCCAGGTGGCAAGCTTGGATGCGTGAGAAGCAGCCGCGCCTCCTGGTGATTTGGGGCAAGTATGAGTCTTCGTTTGACTCCTCGGAGCCGGAATCCTACCGGCGAGATGTGCCCAATGCTGAAGTCCACGTTGTCGATGGTGGTCATTTCGCGCTGGATACGGCAGCAGATGAAATTGTGGCGCTTATTAGTCAGTTCATGAAGACGCAAAGATGAGCACTACGATTCGCAAAGCATTGGCCGGTTCTAGCTGGTTAAGGGGGCAAGATTTCATGGGTAAAAGACTCGCACTACTCGCAATTCGCCTTTTGGTGTCGGTGAACCTTCTGTATGCCGCCATTTTTCTCAAGTTCGCAGGGGTGCCAGGTTCGGTGGCCCTATTCACGCAGATGTCGCAAGCGGTCCACGGGTTGGTATCTCAGTCGGTATTCCGGCTAGGGTCAGGAGCCTTCGAGACAGCGGTGGCGACTCTGCTCCTGATTCCGAAGACAGCCAGATTGGCAGGGGGGTTGATTGTTGTCTGGATGACTGCCGTAATTCTCAGTCACATTTTCGTGTTGGGATATGGCTGGTTCTTTGTCGACGCTCTCATGGTGATGGTGCTGGCTGTCATTTATCTCTTGCTGACTCGCAGGCAATCCCATTGGGGCGAACCCGCAAGCGTGGGGACGATGGCCGCCTTAAAGACGCACCCAAAATAGTCAGGCGAACAGTTGAAAGCGGAGGCACAAGATCCTGATAACAGCGCTCTCAGCATAGGTTCACATTGTCGATGGTGGCCATGTCTCCTTCGACACGCCACGAGATAGCCGCACGAGTAGGTGAGTTGATATGTCGCAGGAATCACTCTCAGCAGGAGAAATCATGGGAACAACAACGACACCCGCCCGTCCCCCTTTGCCTCCGTTCACGCGCGAGGGCGCGATTAAGAAGGTGCGCCTTGCCGAAGATGGCTGGAACAGTCGTGATCCGGCAAAAGTAGCTCTTGCCTACGCGATCGATTCACGATGGAGGAACCGCTCGGAGTTCATAAACGGGCGAAGCGAAATTATCGCTTTCCTTTCTCGCAAGTGGGCCAAAGAACTTGACTACAGGCTCATCAAAGAAATGTGGGCATTCACGGGGAACCGCATTGCCGTGCGCTTCGCTTACGAGTGGCACGATGACTCGGGTCACTGGCATCGCTCCTATGGCAATGAGAACTGGGAATTCCATGACGATGGGCTCATGGCGTCAAGGCACGCATCAATCAACGACCTCCCCATTATGGAGGCCGATCGCAAATTCCACTGGGCACTGGGGCGACGTCCCGATAACCACCCAGGGTTAAGCGACCTCGGCCTCTAGTCTAAAGACAATGTTCCTATGGAGTATTCGCATGCGTCGGTTTGAAAGCCGGGCGCCAATGCGCCGGCGGCAAATTCCTTTGTCCAGACTCGGTGAGCCGGACCTTATGCTGGCGCTAGGAAAAATCTGGGTCCGATTTGGGTCTGGTAAGCCGGGTCAAAGAACTCCTTAGAGGATCAAGAACGGGCTCTCAGTACCGTTGAAATCCAATAAGTTACACGTCGTTGTTGCCCTGTCACGGCAGAGGCCGCTGGTTCGGCGTCGGCGCTTCAACTTGCTGGCGCCAGATTGTTTGCTCTCGCCCGTCGACCATCGTTGACCAGACACGATTCGCGTCCGAAACAGAAAAAAATGCGCGGGTCAAATTAGGGTCACGATACTCCTAACGTCCAGTGTTCATGCGTTCTCGTGGGTTGTCATCTGCGTCGCAAAGTAGTTGAATTTGCAGTTTCCCACGAAACTCATAAACCCAAGGTCGAAATTTACATTCGATAGCACCGTGTGCGAACTCCGCAATTCTAGAATCAAGAGTGCAATGTGCAAGACCGATACGGTGCAATCGAAACTTCAAGCGGCTCGCCTACCTGGCTGAGACTCGTCTGGCGGAACGGCACGCGCGAAACGGTAGATCTCTGCCCAAACTCTGCCAACCTGCAGACCCGATAGCGCCTAGCTATCAAAACGGGCCGCAAAAATATTGGACACAGTGCTGGCCCGAGCCTAGCTTAAAACACGAACGCGAGCCTAATCTTTAATGGGTGAGAGCCAGGACATGGCCAGATTCCGTTCCCCATCGGCTGACTCGGGGAGCCAGTTGAGCCAATCCCAGCGTGACTGGGCTTTATGCGAAGCGTGCTCTCGCACGCGGCCTCCGCGAGGAGGAGGTCCTGCGAAACACTGCCGAGTTCCGAGCACAAGACAAGTACGACCCGCAGAACTACGCTCGCCGGACAGAATAAAGGCGCAAATCGACTTGCAGCGAGAATCGAGAATCCCCATCGAAGTCGATTCACCGTGACTGGAAGGAGATCAAGCCATCGAAGAACCAAAGGAATGTTCCATGAAGCGCGGTCTTTCCGTTGACCTTCCGCAAGAGAATTCGGCGCTTCCCGAGCACTCTCCATTAACCGTGCGGGAAGCAGCAAAATATCTTGGTGTCAGCCCGCAAACTGTGTATCTTTGGGTTGAGCGAAAGCAGATCCCCCATCTCCGCGTAATGGGTCGCAACATCCGATTCTTGAAATCGGATCTCGAAACGTTTCGCCTTTCATTTAAACAGGAGATGGAGAATGCCTAGAGCACGCAAGTACGACGGAGTTGTCTATCCGCGGACTGGTACCTCAATCTGGTGGATCCGATATCGGGACCGCAACGGAGTTCCCCGGAGAGAATCAAGCCTGACCGCAGACTGGCAGGAAGCAAACAAGAGGTTAAGAGAAAGACTTCAGTCCAGGGATGACAACCTCCTCGAAATCAGACGTAAGGGCGAGACCCTGACGTACGAGCAATGGGCGGATTTTTTTCTGGACACCTATTCCAAACCACCCATGCGCGCAGCGAAAACACACGAAGCGAACCGGCGTTGCATAACGCACCTCAAAACTGCTCTTGGCATGAGCAAGCTTGGGGATATCACCGCCGATTCGATCGAATCTTATCTCCGTGACCGTCTTTGCCAGCGAGTTCGAGTCAAGGTCAAGATTGGTTATCGGCAATTGGGGCCTATCAAGTCCACTACGGTGCATCAGGAGTTTAGAGTTCTCCGCCGCATGCTCAACGTGGCGGTTCGCAAAAAGCTCCTGCTTGCAAATCCTTGTTCGGGTGTAGAGTTCCCGGTGGCCGTGAAAGGATTGTTCCGACCACATTACGTCACATGGTCGGAGCAGCAACGGATTGAATCGCATGCTTCCGAGTGCTTGCGGAATGCGGTTCGCATCATCACGGAGACCGGGCTGAGGGTCTACAAGGAACTGACTCCTATGAGAAAGGACCAAGTGGATATCCAAAACGCTGTTGTTTGGATACCGGACTCCAAGACTCCGAACGGTGTTGCCGAAGTTCCACTCACACTGCTTGCCATCCAAGCCTTCCGCAGCCAGATGGCGATCGCCGGCGAGGGACCGTTCCTGTTTCCGAGCGATCGGAATAGAAGTGGACACCAAACGACGTTCAAGACTGTTTGGCACAAAACTCTGCGGCGAGCAAAAATTCCCTACTTCCGGATCTACGACCTTCGTTCCACCTATGCCACCAGCCTAAGTGCCGGAGGCGTAGCCGACGAGTGGGTAACGCAGTTGCTTCGTCAGGGCGACGCGCAAGTCTTCAAAAAGTATTCGCAGATGAAGCTGCAGATGAAGCGCGAAGCCTTGGAGAAGCTCAACCGTCGGGCGAACGAAATGGCGCCTGTTAGTCCGGCTCCAATGTGCACAGTCATGGTGCAGTAACCGTATTCGTGCACAGTTCGTGCACAGTCTGGGCCCTGAAAACGAGGTCTGGAGTGGAATATGAATGGAAAGTCTTTTAGAATCAATCGTGTGGTACATGTCGGGGCGTAGCGCAGCCTGGTAGCGCACCTGCCTTGGGCGCACGATGCTTCATTCCACGAATTCCACCTCTTGCTTTCGTTTCCAATGTTTTCAACAAATGGGGGAATCTGCTTCTCGCTCAAAGCCAATCCTCACGGCATGAAAACGTTGCATTCATGCACAGTTCGTGCACAGTGGTTCGAAGGCATACGCACCATGTCAAGTCTAAGAAGACGCCCCCGCTCAAGGCGGCGATTTGCCAATTCTACCTGCCCTGTTCGTGCTCACCCACTTTCGCGCCTTTTGCATGCCGCCGTGTGACCGCTGGGATTGGCGCCGAACTGATCGCCCAAAGCTCTCTTCAGATGGACCGCGAACTTCCACCGCTGTTTTATTGACCGGCGCCCAGGGGTAGTGAGCAAAACTGGCATTTTTACCAGTATGCACGTCAGAGAGGGTTCTTTAACGTTTTCCTCGATAAAACCGCCCAAGAAGAGCATGCCAATGCCTCCGCTGATTCTCAATCGAAGAGGAGGGAGAAAAGAGAAATGCGTAAATACTTTGTTCTGGTGGGTTTGATATTGCTGGCGATCGGCGCGGCCGTGGCTCAGGATTTCCCCTAGGTTGAAACATCGCCGGCGTTCATGTACATCCACACCCCTGTGTCTTTCAGGGTTCCGCTAACATCTCCGATAAGAGCAATAGGCAGCCTGCAACTCTCCCGGCTGCTGCGCCGCGACGCGAATTATTGAGTATGGTGGACAAGGAATCTGTGAACGCGGCAACCGAAACCACAAACCATCGTTGGTCTGCTGTAAGCCCTTTTGCGGACCCGTTGAAAATGGAGATCCAGTGACCGTTCGCTTTGTTTTGAAAATCGGCGATCATCTCGAGAATGCCGAGACAAAGAAATACTATACGGAAAGGAATTTTTCCGAGGTCGCGCCCCGGTACGATTTCATCACCAGAGTACTTTCTTTCGGACGCGACGGGGCATGGAAGCGCACGCTGGTTTCATTGCTTCCCTCTCATGAATCCCCTGTTTGCGTTGATCTTGCCTGCGGCACCGGCGATATCGCGTTTCTGCTTGCCGGCAAATACCCACGTGGCCGCGTCGCCGGACTGGACATCACCGAGCCGATGCTGGATATCGCTCGTCACCGCAATACTCATCCTAATGTCAGTTTCGTCAACCAGGATATGGGCTCACTCGAAATCGTTTCCGAATCAGTGGACATCGTCACCGGTGGATACGCACTGCGGAATGCACCGGACCTTGGAACAGCTATTGACGAAATCAGCCGCGTTCTGAAACCGCGCGGCATGGCGGCCTTTCTCGATTTCTCCAAACCGGGCTCAAATATCCCGCAGAAGATGGAATACTGGGGTCTGAAGATATGGACAGGGCTGTGGGGCGTGCTTCTGCACCGCAATCATGAAGTGTATAGCTACATAGCCGAAAGCCTCCAGCGCTTTCCCGACCGCCATCACTTGCGCAATATTTTCCGGGAAAAGGGATTTTCTGTCATCGATTCCCGTCTCTTTTTTGGGGGGGTCACCGAACTGCTAGTCGTCCAGAAATTGCCGCGTGTGGAAGCGCCATGACCGATGCCTGTCTCAATCGTATCGCCACGGCCGTGCCCCGGCTTCGATATGGTGCGATCGGGTCGGGTTCCTTCCACGATTGCAGCTGGGCTTCCTTGACTGCATGAATGATATTCTTAACGGCGGAAGGGCAGAGGATTTGCTCACTGCAGGGCTTGATCAATCGGCGGCTTGGTCCCGTCGGGAACCCCTACGTCATCCTCGCTGGGCAGCTACCGATCACGAAGACATCTGCCGAATTCAACAACCACGTACCTTACCATTGCAGAAGTAGAAGCTCGGAACAAAAACCGGGCCCCATGGCGGCAAGCAGACCCATCGCGCCGGGCTCAGGACGGCGGTGCTTTATTACATCTTCGAGCACAACCAGCACTGAAGCCGAAGAAAGATTTCCTACCTTACGCAGGCAATCCCATGAGGCATCCAGCTCTCCATTGTGCAACCCGAGTGCTGTGGCGCAGGCCTCGAGCACCTTCGGTCCCCCGGTGTGTAGGACCCAGCTTTGAAGGTCGCTTCGCCGGTATCCGTTGTCCGCCAGAAACGCGTCCACGTCCCGCCCTAGGTTTTGCCGAATCAGATCCGGAACCTCGGTCGACAGCACGATGCGGAAGCCTTTCTCGGAAATATTCCAGCCCATCATTTCCTCTGTGCCGGGATAGAAGACCGACCGGGTCGCGAGAATTTTAGGCCCATAAATCTCAGAGCCCGAGGACTCAAATTCCGCACCTGTCACAATGACGGCGGCAGAGCCATCGGCAAAAAGGCCCGACGAGATCAGGTTCGCGACCGACAGATCTTCGCGCTGCAGGGTGAGCGAACAGAGCTCCACAGATACCAGGGCCGCCGCCTGCGAAGGGTAGGCGCGAACGTAATCTGCGGCGCGTGCAATTCCGGCGGCGCCAGCCACACATCCCAGCCCAAAAATCGGAGTGCGGCGAATGTTGGCCGGAAGTCCCATGCGATTGATCAGCAGAGCGTCGATGGACGGACTTGAGATTCCGGTTACCGTCGTGAACAACAAGGCTCCCAAATCGTGTGGCTTCAGACCGGTGTTGTGCAGTGCGAGGCAGAGCGCCTGCTCCCCCAATTCTTGTGCGACCTTGATCCAGACGTCATTGGCCTGACCCCAGGTCTTGATGTCCAGATACTGCTCTGCGGGGATGGCGAGGTAACGGCCGTCCACGGTCACGTTGCGGTGAAGCCGTGCGAGCAACAGAGGATTCTTCAGTTGATCTCCCCAATAGTCCTGGAGGCGCTCCAGAAGAAACTTCTGGGAGTAGTAATGCTTCGGGAATGCACTCGCCGCGCTTGCGACCCTCATGGGTTCTGAGTCCTGATGATGATATCGTACATTGATCGGGTTTGATTGTCGGTAAGTAATCCTGCGGAAGAGTCTTCCAACGCCCCGTCCTGTGGTTTCTGCGAGAGCGGAGAACGTTTCCTTCCGGCACATTCTGTGCCAAGTAAATACGAAGCTTCCTTAGAATTATCGCTCCCAGAATGCTTAAAACTCGTCCGGCTCTCCGCCTTTTTGCAAGCAACCGGTTATGGTCTTTGTTTGGGTCGAGGGTTTCCGCGTCTGCTTTTCCCGTGGGCCCGTTTTGGTGGAGTCTTTTGACGTTTGGTCATCCCGTTTGGTGTACTGAGCAGGAGCACCTAGAGACACCCAGAAGCGTGAGTGCTAAACAAGCGAACATTAGCTTCTTCATCTACGGACTCCTTTACGCCAGAGCAGCGCTGAAATTCCGCTTCGAATACGATCTTGCTTCGCGATGTCGGCGGGTCGCTTTTTTTGTGGGATGCAAAACATCAGTGCTCGGATTGGGTGCGCTTAGTGATGGTGCATCCTGAAACGCCCTGGCGGTGGACTGGCCACCTCCTAAAACATTAATCGGATGAGGATGGCGGGTAAAATGGCAAAAGTATCAGCGCCTGACTCCGGCCTAATCGGAGTGACTGTTGTAAACAAATTACACCACCTGAGAATTACTGGTGAAATTGATTCCGTGACAATGTCGGCTCCCATGCCCGAGTAGAGTTGGTGGTGCTGAACCCAACCAACAGGCTCGGAGAAAGGAGCCGAACATGATCATTATAGATTCTCTCTTGAAATTCAATTTGTTTTCTCTCTGGAGAGGTAACAGGAGAACCTCTCTCTTTTTTGGGTTAGTCAAACGCAAGCAACAATGGCATTGCCAGCCATGTCGACTGTGCAACACAGCTTCGATCCGTCGTATGGTTGATTGGTGCGGAACATGGCAAACAGAGCGTGCAGCAGCTTTCGCATAACCGCTACGACGGCTTGCAGCCGAGCTTTGCCGCGAGCTACTAACTTTTGATAGAACCGTCGCAGATAAGGGTCACGACGCAAAGCGACCAGCGCTGGCATGTAGAGAGCACGACGCAAGTGACGACTACCGCCCCGACTAATCCTGGGCCGCTTCTCGACCGATTTCCCTGACTTGAACAGGCGGGGGTCCAGTCCACTGAAGGCCACCCACTGACGCGCATCCAGCGTATCGGGCAGAACGGCTAGTTCGCCCAGGATCTGCAGAGCACTGGTTTCACCGATGCCGGTCGCAGTCAGCATGAGTCGGAATCGGCGGTCCAGTTCGAAATGGCCGGCGACGAGGCGCAAGGCTTCCCGACGCAACCGTGTCATGCGCTGTTCAAGATATTTCTGATGGCGCTGCATCTCCTTGACCACCAATCCCGGTAAGGCATGGCTAGCCGCCGCGGCATGCGCACGATTGTTCTGCTGAGTGTGGATACAACTCAGGTCCGCAATGGCACGTGTCAGGGCACGCAAGTGCAGGGCAACTGGACTCGGTGGCTGCCAAGGCATCCAGGGCATGCGAGCGGCATATTCACAAAGCACTCGGGCATCGACCCGGTCCGTCTTGCTACGCTCACCCAGCGATTCCGCAAAGCGCCGCGCACGACGAGGATTGATCACGCTGATTTCCACCTGGCGGTGAGCTTGCAAGGTCAACGCCAGGTCCAGACTGTAGTTGCCGCTGGCCTCCAGGCACACGCGGGCCCGCGCGTTGCCCTGCAGTAAGAACACCAGAAGGGCCTTATGTCCAGCCGCACTGTTGGTAAACGTTGTGATCTTAAGCCGGTCCTCGAAGCCGCGTCGCATACCCACGCTCAACTCGTGCGCGCTGACATCAATGCCCACGAAGACTTGGACCGCAGCCTTAGGTTTAGCACTTTTTTCCATAACCATCCTCGCGATGGGATTAGACTGAGTTCCGGCTCCCCGACCCTGTACCACCTCTCGCGCCGACCTTGTGAATGCAGGCTCAAGCGGCCTAGGATTCTCCACGGCGTGGGAAAGGAGGGCGGGGGGCCTATCTATAATCCAGGCTGCCAGCTCACTGCGCCTAAGGAGATGAACGGCCTCCCGCCGAAACCCGATCCGATCTCCCACCTACCACGGGATCGTAGAGATCGGGCAGTTACAAGCAAGATACAAGGAGTCGATTTTCACCCCGTGTTTCAGTAGATTGCTTTTGTGGATACCGACAGCGGAGAGTTCCAGGAAAAGCGTCTGGCACATCGCGAAGAGGCGGAGAGGTTCTATGGTGCGCTTGCAGCAACCGAACAAAAAGTGCGCGTGGGCATGGAGGCCAGCGGGCAGGCACGCTGGTTTGAAAGACTGCTGATGGAGATGCAATTTGAGCTGTGGATAGGAGACGCAATGGAGATCCAGAGGAAACGAGGGCGTAAGCAGAAGACGGATCGACAAGATGCGCAGCATATTCTGAGCCTGATGCTGAAGGATGACTTTCCGCAGATCTGGGTGCCGAGCTGGGAGAACCGGGATCTACGGCAACTGCTCTGGCATCGGCACCGCATGGTGCAAGCGCGAACTCGAATCATGAACCAACTGCAAGCCGTGGCTCTGAATGAAGGGCTGCGGTGTAAGAAGAGGTTGTGGCGGGCAGGCGGACGGCAGCAACTGGAATCGTTCCGGTTGGCCCCATGGGCAAGCCGACGCCGGCATGATCTGCTGGAGTTGCTGGATCGATTGAACCCGACGATTGCGGAGTTGAGCCAGGCCATCGAACAAGAAGCCGAGAAGCACCCCGAAGCGCGACGACTGATGACGCATCCGGGCGTAGGCGCGTTGACCGCACTGGCCTTCGTGCCGATCATCGGAAACGCGGAACGTTTTTCGCGTGGGAAGCAAGTTGCGAGTTATCTCGGACTGGTGCCGCTGGAAAAATCTAGCGGGAATCGGCGGCGGCTCGGGCATATCACCAAACAGGGGAGTTCGATGCTGCGCTTCTTGCTGGTGGAAGCCGCCCAGGTCACGGTGCGCAGCCTACCGGAGTGGCGCAGCCAGTACTTCGGTCTGACGCTGCGCCGCGGACGCAAGACCGCTAAAGTGGCCATGGCGCGTCGCCTGGCGATTCGTTTGTACTGGATGTGGCGTCAGGGATGGGATTACCAGCAGTGGAGGAGTTCGGTTCGCACGCAGGACAGCCCGGAAATCGCGATGGTGCGCGGTAGAACATCGAGAAATTGATTGGGCACCCTGCTCCCTTTCCAGGGGAGTCTGAACTAGTAATCATGATCGCAGTGACGGACCGAAGAGATGCATGGGTCGGACCGAGTACCTGACCTGAAACGATTACGATGCGAGCCTGGGTTGGAAGCAGCACTTATTCGACGAGAGCGAAATGGCGCTCTTCACCGAGTGCACGCCGCAGTATGCTTCGAAAAGTGCTTGACACCGCCGACATTGTCAGAGAGGCGATTTTTTACCACTTGAGACGACCATTCGTGGACATAAGCGCGTTTCCCATTACTAATCCTCTCTGAGCCTCCTAATTCGTTCCTTGACGAGTGATTGGCGGGTAATCATACAGCGAAGTCTTCGTCAGCTACGTCCCTCGATTGACAACAGCTTAACGGGCAGTTCCCCACATCTATCGTTTATCGTTAAAAAGCTCAAGGCCGAACCCCAATGAATATCCAGTTTGACCCTATATCATGGATGTGCTGGATCACCGAAGTCGTTTCATTGCTCTCAGACGAACCAGGAAACGACGTGGATCTTCCATGGTAATGCCAAGCTTGAAGACTGGCCATGATGCCGCTCGCCGCCGATTCTGGTTGGCGATGTTGGGGTTTGTAATGGCGCTTGCGCTGCTGCCCTTTTCCTACAAAGTCGAACGTCATCTGGAGACAGCTGTTCACATCAAGGGCGGAGAATCCGAAAGAGTTTCCCTGGAACTAGCGCAGCGTTTCCAGTCTCCGTACGCCGACCGCCTGGTTCTGGTGATCAGCGGTATTCCCGATCCGGATTCAGCCAAAGGCGCAGATGCATTGGGCTTCTTAACCAGCTCATTGCGCAGTGTGCCAGGAGTGTCGGGTGCCGTCTCAAGTCTGGATTGGCCAGATCCTCTGTTCACTGGGAACAATGGCGGGGCCTTGATCATCGTCGGGTTGGACCCGCACGATGAAACTGTCGAGGCGTTGGTCCCCAAACTGAGGTCAAGAGCAGACTGGATGGAAGATCAACTTAGGTCGCAATACCCCAATATCAAACTTGAGATTACTGGTGAAACGCCGCTGGAGTTCGATCTTCGCAAGGTCAGTGCAGATGTCGTCAGACATGCCGAAGAACGAGCGCTGCCGGTGACTCTCTTTCTGCTGTTGCTGGCTTTCGGCAGCCTTGTGGCCGCGCTGTTACCGCTGGGAGTTGGAGTGCTGTCTATTTCGATGGCGATGGGTGCGGCTGCGCTACTCGCGCATTATCTGCACCTGTCGATTCTGGTGCAGAATCTGGCGACGATGCTCGGCCTTGGCTTGGGCATCGACTATGCCTTGCTGATGGTGAGCCGGTTTCGCGAAGCATTGGCCGAGGGATATGATCCCAGCCACGCTGCCGATATTGCTGCCGGGCAAGCGGGGCGGACGCTGGTAATCTCGGCCACGACAGTTGCAATCGGATTTTCAGCGCTGCTGACTGTGCCCATCAGCGAACTGCGCTCCATCGGGATAGCGGGCCTGCTGGTAACCGTTTTTAGTGTCATGCTGTGTACATTCATTCTGCCTTGGGTGCTTGGTCTGCTAGGGCATCGCATCAATGCCGCCAGAGTGCGTCTTCCAGCCAGACGAATTAAAACGCCGGAGAGCCTATGCGCGGCGAGTGAGCGGTGGGTGCGGTGGGGCAGCATCATAACCCGCCGGCCCTGGACAGCTCTGCTTGTCGCTGGGATTCCGCTACTGATCCTTGCATTCCAGGCACGGAAAATCTCTCCCGGGATTCCTGACCATGACTCGCTCCCGGCCGCAGCCGAGTCGGTGCAAGCGCTGCACACGCTTCAAGGCATGGGGCGGTCGGGTATCGTGCAGTCCTTCCGACTGGTCCTGGAGTTGCCGCCGCAGGCTCCGGCGCTCTCGCCGGCTGGCTGGCTTGCCGTCAGTCGCTTGACGAAGCGCTTCCAGGGCGATCCTAGAGCGGAAGAGGTCTTATCTCTTCCGACCCTTACGGGAATGTCCGACGCTGCGGATGCCGTCGACGATGTGCCCGAGTCAATCCGCGAGAGTTTTCTTCGCAGCGATGGCCAGGCTACCTTGATTGAGTTGCTGCCAACCGCCACTCTTCCGCCCAACGAACAGATACGATGGGTACGAGAGGTGCGTTCCTCCGATGTCGCGGCGATAACCGGCGTGCCTGGCGCTGTGCTGCGCGTCGGCGGCGTTCCCGCACTCGACGCAGATTATGACTCGGTAGTAAAAGAGCGGTTGCCGAGGGTGGTTCTTGGCGTCGTATTGGGGAGCTTGCTGGCGCTCCTGATCGGGTTACGTTCACTATTTGCGGCTGTCAAAGCAATTCTGCTCAATCTGCTCTCCGTTGGCGCTTCATTCGGTGCGTTAGTTGTCGTTTTTCAGGAAGGCCACGGTAGCAAACTCTTTGGGCTCGACGGACCGACTGGCACCGTATACCCGATCGTGCCGATTCTCTCGTTTGCCATCGTCTTCGGATTGAGCATGGACTATGAGGTCTTCCTGGTCGCCCGAGTCCTCGAAGAACGGCGGCGCGGTCTATCCGAGAGATCAGCGGTCATCGAAGGCCTGGCGCGGACGGCCGGGCTCATCACGAGCGCCGCAGCAATTATGATTGCCGTCTTCACCGCGTTCACGGTGGGAAGCTTTCTGGTCGTCCAAATGCTGGGCTTTACGCTCGCCGTGGCGGTGCTCATCGATGCTACAGCGGTGCGGATGGTTGTCGGGCCGGCACTATTGCAACTTGCCGGCGACTGGAATTGGTGGCCCTTTGGCTTGGATGGGGCTCCGGCAACGTCTGAAAAGGAGCTTGTCCCATGACGGCGAACACCGGTGGATACTCCAGTGACGCACAGGGCCTTGCAAGAGCCTGATTAGGCGATGCGATTTATTTCACTTTCTCTCCTTGAGCGTGGGACGGGCTGATAGCAAAGTCCTTACGTCCAAGATTTGCCTTTCCCGAGCCCCATTCGATTACAAGAATCGAGGAGCCGGGCTTGCCCTGCAGCTTTGCCTCCACTTGCGTCGCAGACCAAACGCCGCCAACCTGCCGCAGCCCATAGTAAATGAATTCCTTCTGCTGTCCCGTCCCGCGAAGAGTCTTCACCACATGCACAGGGTACAAAATGCCGCGGTCAATCCAAGATGTTACCGAATCATAGTAAGTCCGGCCCTGAGAGCCGGATATGCTCTTAAGGACAAAGCAATCCCGTGCGCCGTATTTCTCCGGTGCCAGGAGTTCCTGATGCTTCCAGAAGAACTGGCTCTCTACCATGTCTTCATAGGAGAAGTCTGTTCCCACTAGTGGGTCGTTCCAACGTTCGAATGGCAACAAGCTAGCAGCCTTCTCGCCAGGAAGTACCGCCTCGATGGTCACGTGCCCACTCACGCTCATATGCAGAAGAAGGCTCGTCTTCTCTGAGCCAGGCCCCGAGATCTCGCATAGCAGACGCAGACCATCGGGAAACCAGTGAGCCTTGGCGACAAACTTGTGGCTCGTGCGCTTGCCATTGCCTTCCACCCGTGTGAGTCGCCCGGTCAAGCGGTAGTCCAATTTCTCAATACGCTGGCGCGAGCCAGTTAGCACAGTCTCCAGGTCAGGATTCGCCGCGAAGGCCCGCGATGGCTGCACGAGCGACAACAGCACTAGCAAAGCGATGGACGCTTGAATCGTCCCAAAGGCGCAATTCGCCCATCTGGCCTCTGGGTACCGGCCAAACTTGCGGCTGCGAGAGAGCATTACGACGCGGCGGAGAAAGGTCATAGCTATGTATACAGCCAAAGTCCGTATACGCCCATCCGACACGGTGGTGCAGAGGCATGTCCTCCCCACGATACGTGCCATGCTTGCACTCAATCAGGGGCACGGTGAGCAGGCGTTAAGAGTATTGGCGGCAAACTCGGGGTATGAATTGGCTGTCCCGCAAGCATTCGTGAACACGGAACCACCCTTGTACCCGATCTACTTACGCGGGCTGAAGTACCTACGGAACGGGCAAGGACAACAAGCCCTCGCTGAGTTCCAAGAAATGGCTTCATTTCGATGGATGAGCTACCCGCTAGGTGCGCTGGCGCGGCTGCAACTCGGGCCCGCCTACGCAATGAGCGGGGATAGAGCTAAAGCGCGGAGCGCCTACCAAGATTTCTTCACGCTCTGGAAAAGACGCGATCCCGACATCCCCATCCTGAAAGAAGCCAAGGCGGAGTTCGCGAAGCTGCCACCGCGCAATTATTTCAGTTCTTACCTGAGATAGATTTCCACACCAGGCTTCAGCCCGACATCAGATTCACTTTTCAAGCCAAGGAGACCAGAGAAGCCGGAGATCCGACCCTAAATCGCTGGCAGTAGCTGAGCGTGCTCTAATCCGACACTTCTTGTATTAAATTAATTCGTTCGTATCTTTCCATCCAGCCAGTGTTGTTTATGATCCAAACCTTGCGCGTGCGCAACGACCCGAATTTGCGGTGTTTCGCGGAAAACGATGCAGACGGGCAAGGAACCCGTCAAGGCTTCCCTTCGGCTCGTTGCGCTCGACCTGTGACTGAACCCTTGCCCCTCTGCTGAAGACTCTCCGCTAGAAAACGAAGGCGCACCATCGAACCCAAAACCAAGCCTTCGGTTGACATCACAGCGCCTTCTGATGGAGGGAAAACAACAAGGAAGTGGGTAGGACATCAAGAGCAGAGACGCAACCCAGTAGGCGACAGCTCGGGCACATCTAGCGGAGGTTCCCTCGACCGAGAACTCCGCTGTTCTTTTTCATAGCTCCTCGTTATCAGATCAGGACGAAGAAGTCTTGGACTCTTCTGCTCGCGCAGCCTACTCTCAACCAGAAATTGATCATTTGCACATCAAAGAGAGCACATACGGGAGAACTTCCGAGTTAATTAGACGTCAGCCCAAGATCAACCTATCGAAACTATGAGGACGCTCGCTCTGTGCCTCCACCGCTGTTGTTCTGGTCACGCCCAATCCAAGCGAGTCTTTGCCGGCATTATCTTCGGAATCGGCATGGCCGTGGGCGCCGTGAACTTCATAGCATGGCTTTTCCCAGGAGGAGCGCGAACCGAGTCTACAAGGTAATTTGCCATGCTGTCTAACGCAGTCCTTGTCGCAATTGTCATTTTTCTGGTGCTGGCCTTTACCTTGATGGGCCAATTGCGCTTTCTCATCCCCTGGCGCGCCCTGCTCTGGCATGAATACTGGCGTGGCATCTCTTCTATTGCTTTCTGCTGTTCACCAACATCCTCGGCCGGCCCATTTGGCTCGAGCGCAAGCTGTCGCTACGCGACACCGGACGAAAACTCAAACACCTCGATCAGGAGATACATAGTGGACAAAACGAACTCTCAGCCGAAATCCTCGAACGCTTCGGTCGGCAGTGACCAGCCCATCGAAGGTCCGGAGACCAACCAGCCCTCGAACGCGTCGGAAGAATCTCAGAATCACGGTGAACCGCCCAGCCAAGCTCGACCGACTCCCGCTCCTGACCGCTCCGCGCCGCATGATGACCCGCCCCGTCACAGTCGTCGTTACTACGACGATTCTGACGACGTGATTGAACGGGTTCGGCGAGCCAGGGAAGCGTTTGAAAAAAAGGCCAATGCTTTCCAAGGGCCGGATTGGCCCTATTACGACAAACGAATCATTGTGGGCAAAAAGAAAAAGCCAACTGGCTCCGATGACTCTGCCGCAAGCCAAACCTCGCAGTCTCAAAATTCCGCCTCAACCTTACCGGTCGAACCTGACAAGGCCAAAGAGTAGTCATGCGACTTGATCTCGAATTTCCGGACGAGCGGCGACGGCACCAAGGGAGTTACAAATGTCCGAGGTTCCAGTCTCAGACGGGGTGGCGGAGGTACCTCCGCCACCCCCGCCTGACGCTCTCGCCGTGCGGATGGAGCGCAATGAGGAACTGTCCAACGTGAATTCTTTTCCGAAGATTCCGCGCCCGCCGCACGAACGAAACCAAAAGCCTGTGGAGATCGCCGATCCTCCGCGCGTCGAGCGCAGGCCGCGGAGGGACCACGATCCCGGAAATGATGTCGGCATCGGCGTTCATCTTAGACCGCAAGAGATCAAAGCGTTATCCGAACTCGGGCGCTTCCGAGTTGTGGCGGTTCGCGACCTGGCCGAAACCGTCTACGGCGGCGACCGCAGCGCACTGGAGCGAGACTTGGATTACCTGGAGAAGAAAGGCATCGTGACTCTTCGCTCCGTTAACGCGCGCCGCGATGGTTCTTGGCGCCAACCGGAACGGATTCAGGTCGTCACCTTGACCCGGCCTGGCAAAAAGATGGTGCGTCAGGTCGGGACTCTACGTCAGGATCAGCAACTCTACGCCGGCCTGGTAAAGCCCCGCGAGGTTGAGCACGACACACAAATCTATCGCGCCTACCTCAAGGAAATGGAGCGGATTGAGAGCCTAAGCGGTTCGAATCCACGTGTGGTCCTCGATTTTGAAATTAAGCGCAACGTGCAACGGGCACTTTACGCCCAACGCAAAGCCGATCCTGAGCGCGACGTGAACGAGATCAAAGAGCAAGTCGCTAACGAGTTCAATCTGCCTACGTTGACAACCAAATCCAGATCCCCGATGCCCGCATCGAGTACGACCTTGACCAGGGCTCGCGCGTTGGGTCTTCCGACATTGAAGTCGTAACCGGCGCCTATCGCCCTGGCCACCTGCGGGGCAAGGCCCAGGCCGGCTTCCGACTATATGCCGGGGCCCGTGATCGGGCTCGGCTGGTCAGGGACATCGAAGACGAACATCACATGCTTCACGAGATTTTGGACCTGTAATGTCTGCCTTCGACCCCATTCCGGACATTGAGCGACTCGGCTACACTCCGAGAGAAGCTGGCTTCCTAGCGCTCGTCGCCGCGCACTCCGGCTTCTTCCTGCGTCGCCATTTCAATCATTACCTGCATAAAGAAGATGGAGGGTTGGCCCACAGTTTTCTCACCAAGGCGCTCAAGAAGAACCATGTTCAGTTGCTCCCATTTGAACAGCGGCGCTTTGTGTTTCATCTCTGCTCCCGCATCCCCTACCGCCTCTGCGGAACCAAGGAGTCGCAGGACCGCCGGATCAAGAGTGACCAGACCATCAAGACCATGTTGCTTTCCCTCGACTATGTCCTCGACCACCCCCACCAGCACTTCTTCCGGACGAAGCAGCAGAAGCTCGAATACTTTCGTGACACGCTCCACACCTCGCTCGATAAGCTGCCGAGTCTTGACCTGGTGACACCCACGGCCGGCGAGCATCGCTGCTACTTTCCGGATCGATTTCCGGTCTCGATTCTCCCTGAAACCGAAAAAGCAGCCGCGGAGGATCTCCTTTTGTTTCGTGGACGACGGAATCGAAACCCTCGGCCCGTTGTGGCGCTTCCTGCTCCGTCACGAGCAACTACTGCGTTCACTTCCTAGCTCGGAAATTGTCTATGTGGCCGAGACCAAGCGGCATTTTGTCGATGCCGGACGAATGCTCTCCCACGCTTTTCCAAAGCTCGACCCTACCACTGTTGCAGCGCGCGAGTGCCCGCGTGGCGTGCATCACTTCCTTAGCTACCTCGAAGCCCGCGAGGTTTTCGAGGAAGGTCTCGTCTCGCCGACCTTCGAAGAGTCAAACATTCTTGCTGAGGGTGCGAGTATTTACAAGACAGCCACTCACGATGATTTGGTCAATGCTTGGATGAAGGACGACATTACCGACGAGGGAATTGTCGCTCGATATTCGGAAAAACGAATCAACATTTCCATTCGTGGTTACGTCATTTCTGCCGCATTTCCCCAGAACGGCCCCAAATATCGGGGAGTGGAGTAGTTTAATGGTCCTCGTAGCATTCCTCGGGTCTAGACTCGGCTCCCAGAGTCGCAAGCCGCTACGCCACAAACAGATGCCAAAGGTGGTGGGTGGAGGACAAATTCGCAAAAGGGCGGGAACGACGCCATATAAAAGGGCGCCCCTCCGGGCCATGGCGTCGTTCCCGCCCTTTGGACTGCGTCCACGAACAGGCGGAGACGGATCAGAGTTGGATCAGCCTGGGAGACGAAGTGGATTTGACCTCGTCACCGATGAGATCCACGTGAGAACTGCGATGGATCGATTCAAGATCGAACGAGACATCAGCTCGGGGGACGAGGCGATCGCTGCTACCCTCGGAGTGCAACGAGGAGTTCACTCCAACGAAGAGAAGGAGCAACTTGATGGATAGCGTCAGATACATCGGCCTCGATGTCCACCGCGACACGGTCTCCGCAGCTGTGCTGGATCAAAGAAGGCAAACTGGTGATGCAGTCCGTACTGGCAACCAGAGCACCTGCGATCTTGGATTTCCTCGGTGGAATCCAGGGTACGCTGCAGGTCACCTTCGAGGAAGGAACACATTCGGCCTGGTTGTATGACCTGTTGGTACGACGGGTAGCGCGCTTGGTGGTGTGTGATCCGCGCAAGAACGCCCTGCTGAAGTCGGGCAACAAGGGCGATCTGATTGACGCGCGCAAGCTGGCCGAGCTGCTACGCAATCACTCGTTGTCGCCCGTGTATCACGGAGAGAACAGTGCTCTGGAAATGCAGCATCGGACACGTAGCTATACCACGCTCACCGAAGATACGACGCGGGTCATGAGCCGGTTGAAATGTGGTTCCTGACGGCAGCCTGCAGGTGGAGGGAACGCACGGCTTTTTGCAATTCCGACAGCGAATATTGCGCCGAGCGTACCACTCAAAAATCCTGATTAAATGAAGACGGTGATCGTTTCAAGGAAAACACAATCATCGCTCTTGTGTCGAAGTTGACGCTGCGCTATGGCGGGAGACGAGTAACGCCACACATCTTCAGGGACATTGGGGCTTACTGGTGGTTGTCCAGCCACCCAGAGGACTACCTGACGGTCTCAAAGAAATTGTGGCATAGGAATATTCAGACCACGCTGCGCATTTACGGGTGTAAGTTCGATGAATCGCAGGCAGACTGCCGAGTGGAGGAATGGCTGGATGCCTCAAACGGTGCTTAGAATCAAATGCTCCCGCCTTTCGTCATCCCGGGAACCACCAGTGATTCTCAGTTGGCGTAATCCCCTATTTTCCTCAACAATCGCGAGCACCTGCTCGGAATCTGATGGCCTGTACTCTAACTGTCGTTGTTTTATCGTGCCACAGAGTGATCGCGAAAAGGCTGGGCCGTTATTTAAATGTTTTGAGACACCCCAGGTTTGCCTCGCAACAAGAATTAGCCGCCCCCGCGGGGTCGTTAGGAACCGGCCTGCGGACTCCGCCGCCGATTCTGTTGATAAATCGCCACACCTTCCAGTAATTCCGTGTTTCCAAAATCAAGTCTTCCTGGAAGACCGACATTGAGCGAAGCGGATGCTAAAGAATCAAGCGTTTGCGCGCGCTGTTCCGAGATGGGTTTTTTGGAAAGGTGCGGAATCGATGCCGTCGCCCAAAGGCCAAGAAGTCACAGCTTCAAGCGGCCAGCGTGTGCGACTCGCACGGCCCGTTCGACTTTCTTGCGGTCGCTGATCACTCGGACGGCTTTGGTTTTTTCCCGTTGTTATTTAAAGGCGACGCGAAAATCTTAATCAGTTTGCGATCGGCTGGCATTCGCTCGTTAGAGTCATTGAGACCGGACGGCAAATCGGTAGGCGTCAGTGGGCTGACTTGCGCGAGCTGAAAATATTAGATTTCGGCTCGTCGGCGCGTCAGGCCTTGCAATCTACGCTTTGTCACTATTTCACTGAATACCCTCGGGCATCCATGCAGGCTGAAAACGCTCTTTTGAACGTATCTAGCTTCTGCTGCTGTTGCGCAGTCGCCTGGTTTTGTGCTTGCTGCTGCGCCTGGGCTGTCTGTTGTGCCGTTTGCTGTTGAGCGGCCTTTTCACCTTTCTTCTGGGCACGTCTGCCCCCCACCGCACCGGCCGTCGCTCCAATTGCAGCCCCTTTTCCGGCATCACCAGCGATCGCCCCTATAGCGGCGCCTCCAGCGGCCCCTCCAGCGGCTCCCTTCGCGGTTCCCCCCTTCTTCACGTCCTTTCCAGCTTGCTTCGCCGCATCTTGCTGAGCGGCCTGCTGCGACTCCGCACTCGGTGCCGCAGGTGCCGGTGCCTGAGGGTCAACTCCCGTGTTTTGCTTGGCCGACCCGTAGCACTGGCTCTCATCTTTGAGTTGTTGGTCGGCGTTTTGCTTGTTTTTTGGATAAGCAAACATGCCGATACTCTTTGCCGGTGACCATGCATCATTGGATTGACCTGACGGCGCGGTCTGCGCAGCCAAAGGTATCGTCAGCATCGTCACCACGACAAACACTGCCAAACGCTTCGTCAGATAAAAGCTGGATTGCTCCGAATTGTCGGCAATCTGGACAAGCTCTCTTTTCATGGCAACCTCCTAAATGAGCTACGGTCGGAAACTAAGACTTGGTAGGGGTGAGAATCTAAACAGGGTGAGTGCTATTGTCACCTAGCAGTTCTTCCAGTAGCCAGGGACACCCACGCATACTTCACAATGTCTGCAAGGGCGGTGTTCTGGCGAGCACGATCAACTCACCAGTAGCCCATCTGGATGTCTGAGGCCTTGCCGGACCTGGTATTGTCGCCAGATCTCTTGAGGTAATGTCATGAATGTGTGATTCTGGACTTCCTGCCTAATGAGGCGCTGGATTATCAGGAAGCACAGGGAGGGATCATGAGAGCGAGCGAGAACCCAGCAGTAACTTGTATCGAGACCAAGGAGTGTAGAGGCAGGCGCGTAGATGATGCCCGCCAAGCCTATAGATGGATATTGGCTCTCACCTTGACGTTGTGTTGGATATGGATGGGATTCTCGATTGGCGGCGCGGCAGCTCAAGAGGATAAGGCAGATCAAGCAGAGCAACAAGTGCCCCAGTCCGCCGTGATCACCAAATCCGCCACCGCTGTCGGTTATGAGGTCGGAGGGGGTAGCACGAAAGTCGATCTTAAGGGCACAGAGCTGATGCCCGAGGCAGCTGGCCAGGCGAAAGTGGAGATCAAGTCGAAGGCAGGAAGGGCCAGCGTTGATGCCGAGGTGAAGGGTCTGAAGCCGCCCTCAACGTTAGGTTCGGAGTTTTTGACCTATGTACTTTGGGCCGTCACGCCCGAAGGAAGAACCGGAAATATGGGAGAGATCCTCCGCAACAAGAATGGAGATGGCAAACTCAGCGCCACCACGCCGGCACAAACCTTCTCGTTGGTGGTTACTGCTGAACCTTATTTCGCTGTTCGTGTACCGAGCGAAATGGTCGTCCTCCAAAGCGAGAAGCGGAGCGACACAAAGGGAAGGATTTTTCGCGTGAGCGAGTACAAGCTCATGAAGCGAAGCCAGTACGAGAAGATGGGGAACCCCTTGGCGCTGACGCTCGATCCGAATGTTCCACTGGAGATGTACGAAGCGCGGAATGCTGTGGGAATCGCGAAGTCGAGTGGAGCTGACAAATACGCACCGGAGATCTTTTCCAAGGCAGAGGCCAGCCTGAAAATGGCCGAGAACTCCCTCGCGAGCAAAGCAGACAAAAACACAGTCATCTCGACGGCTCGACAGGCTGCGCAATTCTCAGAGGACGCAAGGGCGCTGGCGGCGCAGCGCCAGGAAGAGGAGCGTATTGCGAAGGAGCGGGAGGACGCCGCTGCGAAAGCCCAGGCTGAGGCTGAAGCTAAGGCCGCCGGCGAAGCCGCTGAAACCAAGCGTAGAGCGGATGCCGAGGCCGCTGAAGCCAAGCGCAAAGCGGATGCCGAAATCGCTGCCCGCGAAGAGGCTACGCGGGCCGCACAGGCGCAGACCCAGGCCGCAGAGCGCGAGAAGCAGCAACTACGCGCCCGTTTGCTTGAGCAGTTTAATCGCGTCCTTCCCACTACTGACACGCCTCGTGGCTTGGTCGTCAACATGGGCGACGTGTTGTTTGATACCGGCAAGGCGGATCTTCGGTCTCCGGCGCGTGAGGCTCTGGCCAGGCTGTCCGGCATCGTACTCAACTATCCCTCGCTCCGCCTAGCTATTGAAGGCCACACGGACAACACCGGTAGCGCCGAATACAATCAGACCCTCTCCGAGAAACGCGCCGACGGTGTCCGCGACTACCTCGTCACGCAAGGACTGGAGACCGACAAGTTATCGGCGCAAGGCCTCGGTATGGACAACCCCGTGGCAGACAACAGCACGTCGACAGGTCGGCAGAAGAACCGCCGGGTCGAGATCGTCGTTTCGGGAGAAGTTATCGGAACACAGATCGGCGGCAAGAGCTAGCCATCAGTCGGAGAAATAGGAAGGTGATCCGGGCTAGGTACCGAGTGGAGAGAATCGGGAGCTGTGCCAACTGCTCTAGCATCCGCAACGGATCGTGCAGATGCGGAAATTCGCAAACCCAGAAGGCTTCTAGAATCGGAATAACTGGTCCAGGCTCCAGAGGTTCAGCAACTAGCCTCTGACGACTGAGGTCACATGCGGTCGCTGACAGCCAGTGTGTGCGTCTAGGAACGAGGTCTCCACGAGCGAAGCTGCGACCCAGTCACAAAAGCCTACGTGGCTTGCGGCTTCTCCTCTATAATGCTCGCGACCGTGCCGAGCTGCAGGTACTGTTCTGCCGAGCTAGTAGCAAACACATGCATGGCGCGTGTGACGAGTCCTGTCCACCCTGTCTGATGGCTGGCGCCGAGCCCTGCTCCGTTATCGCCATGAAAGTATTCATAGAACAGGATTAGATCACGCCAATATTTGTCCTCCTGGAACTTGATGGTTCCACCATAAACGGGACGACGACCGTCCTTGCCTCGTAGAAAGATATTTGTGAGGCGCCTCACGAGGTCTTCCGCAACCTGGTAAAGATTCATGCGACGCCCGGAGCCCGTCGGGTATACTTTCAACCACCAAAGAGGTAAAATTCTCGCCCGAGGATCGCCTCCTTTTCGCCAAAAGCTCGATCAACACAGCAAACCTCCGACAGAGTCAACTAACTTTCTTACCGCATTCCCATCGATCGGGAGGGAGAACGATATGAATCCAGCCACTGTTCAAGTTTCCCCGGGACTGAAACGTCCAGCGGAGCACGACATTGACAGATTTCGCGCAGCCTCATGGAATACCGCAGAAGGACGCCGGCTCCTAGAAACGCAAGGAAAACCACTCCTGTGGCGCCGCTGGGGTCCTTACGTTAGCGAACGTTCCTGGGGAACGGTTCGGGAGGACTACAGCCCGAACGGGTCAGCCTGGGATTTTCTTTCCCACGACATGGCTCGGTGCAAGGCTTATCGTTGGGGAGAAGATGGCTTGGCCGCGGTCTGCGACCGCTATCAATTGCTGGTGTTCAGCCCTGCCTTCTGGAACGGTAAGGATCCAATTCTGAAAGAGCGGGCCTTTGGCGTGACGCCTGGCGAAGGCAATCATGGCGAAGATGTCAAGGAGTATTACTTCTACCTTGACAGCACTCCGACGCATTCCTACATGAAGTATCTGTACAAGTACCCGCAAGCCAGCTATCCCTACGAATCGCTTTTGGAGGAGAACCGAAAGCGCGGCGGCCAAGGCTTCGAATTCGAACTGCTGGACACCGGCCTATTCGATGACAACCGCTATTTTGACGTCTTTGTCGAATATGGCAAAGCGTCCAGCGAGGATCTGTGCATCCGCATCGAAGCAGTGAACCGGGGACCTGAACCTACCCCACTGCACATTATTCCGCATCTCTGGATCCGGAACACGTGGTCGTGGACTGATCCGCCTGGCCCGGCGCCTGCGATCCATACAGGACCTGCGACCGAAGGAACTGTATGCCTGATCGCTGATGATGATGGCGCGGAGCCTCTCAAGAACCTGCAATTCGACTACCGACTGGGCAAACGGTACCTTTACGCGCAATCCGGTGCGCGGCCGCTCTTCACGGACAACGAAACCAACGCACAGCGGCTCTACGGGACTCCGAACGCGCGCCGCCATTGTAAGGACGCATTCCATCGTGCAATCGTCAACGGTGAACTGGAGGCCGTCAATCCTGACCGGACTGGAACCAAGGCCTGTCTCGACTACGAGTACGTGATTCCCGCCGGTGGCTCGGTCGTCGTCCGGCTACGGCTCGCGCCTGAGCCCCTGAGTGCCCCGCTGCGCGAGGTTGATCAGATCATCGCGCAGCGCCGTGCGGAAGCCGATGAATTTTATGCCACCATTCAGCCACCCAAGGCCACGGAGGATGAAAAGCGCGTTCAGCGGCAGGCGCTTGCGGGTTTGCTGTGGACGAAACAAATCTATCTGTTCGACGTGAATGGATGGCTCGAAGGTGATAACCCCAAGCTTCAGCCGCCAGCCTCACGGCAACGGATTCGAAACATGCACTGGCGGCACCTCAACTCGATGCGTGTGCTGTCCATGCCCGACAAATGGGAGTACCCGTGGTTTGCGGCTTGGGATCTCGCTTTCCACACGGTGGCTTTTGCGTTAATCGATCCGGAGTTTGCCAAGGAACAGCTCTTTCTCATGCTGTTCGAACAGTTCCAGCATCCTAGCGGTCAGATCCCCGCCTATGAATGGGAGTTCTCCGACCTGAATCCGCCGGTGCATGCCTGGGCTGTATGGCGCGTGTACAGCATCGATAAGTCACGGAACGGAGTAGCGGACCGGGACTTCCTGGAAAAGTGCTTCCACAAGCTACTGATTAACTTCGCCTGGTGGGTTAATAAGGTTGACAGCGCCGGAAACAACGTTTTCGAGGGCGGTTTCCTCGGCCTCGACAACATCACCGTCATAGACCGCAGCGATAAGCTCCCCGGCGGCGCGGTGTTGGAGCAATCGGATGCCACCGGTTGGATGGGCATGTTCTGCCTTAACTTGATGCGCATCGCTTTGGAATTAGCCAATGAAAACAAAGCGTACGAGAGCCTCGCCCTAAAATTCTTCGAGCACTACATCTACATTGGAGCCGCCATGAAGAATATGGGCGGCCGGAAATACTCCCTCTGGGACGAAGATGACGGCTTCTTCTATGATGTGCTCCGTTTCCCGGACGGGAACTTTGAGAAATTCCGCGTGCGCTCCCTCGTCGGCATCATACCGCTTTACGCCGTCGAAACACTTAAGCTTGACGACATTGAACCCTTCAAAGAGTTTAGGGACAACTTTCTATGGTTCGTCAAGAATCGGCGGGAGCTCACCAAAAGTTGCTGCCATTACCTCGAACAAAAGAGGCAATACGAACTCACGATTGTGGATGAACGACAATTGCGCCGTATGCTAGAGCGGCTTCTCAGCCCGCATGAATTCCTCTCCGACTACGGAATTCGGAGCATGTCCAAATACCACCAGCAACATCCCTTCGTCTTCGGACGTAGCGAGGTGCGCTACGATCCTGCCGAGTCCGACAATAAGATCAAAGGCGGAAATTCCAACTGGCGCGGGCCCATCTGGTTCCCTACGACCTTTCTCATCATCGAGTCGCTGCGGACGCTCGGCGCAGGCTATGGCGACGACTTTAAGGTCAGCCTTCCCGGGGAATCCAACGGTGGCAGAAATCTCTGGGAAATTGGGGGCGAGATCGCCAATCGTATGATTCGCATCTTCACGCGCAATGAGCAAGGACAGCGGCCCGTTTACGGCGGGACTCGACTGTTCCAAGAAGATCCCTACTGGAAAGACCTAATACTGTTTTATGAGTTCTATCACGGGGATAACGGTGCCGGTCTGGGGGCGTCACACCAGACCGGTTGGAGCGCACTTGTAGCCGCTTTGATCGAGGACTGGAGACGATAGCAGAAAGCTGGTGGTTATGCAGTCGTTTGCTAATTGGAGCGTTCGCTATAAGCTGCTCTCTCTTCTTCTGGTGCTGGGCATAGGGACTTTCCTCTTTACAGGGACGGTCGCCTATGTCAAGTTCCGTGGCAGTTTGAAGCAAGACGCAATGAGGCAGCTCACTGGCGTCACCCGCTCGAAACAGTTTCAAATCGAGTCCTACTACGAAACTATCCAACAGCACGCTGAGACCCTCAGTACAGACCGCATGTTCATCGATGCCGCAAGGGAATTCCGCGCGGCTTATCGCAACCTGGGCGCAGCTTCCATTCCGGCGGATACCCAGGCCGCAGTGCGCGCAGATTATCAGGAGAACTTCTATCCCGAAATGCAGAAACTCAACCTAGCCCGTCCGCGCGTCGAGGATTACTTGCCGACTTCACCTGCGGCGTTTCAGCTTCAGTATCTCTATGTCGTGAAAAACCCGCATCCTGCGGAGCGCCGAGATGAGTTGGTAAATGCCGGAGACGGCAGCGACTATAGTAGCGTCCACGAAAAGTACCACAGCGGATTCAGGCATCTCATTAAAAGTTTCGGCTATTACGATCTTTATCTCATCGACTATGAAACTGGAAGGGTTCTTTACGACGTGTCCAAGGACCGGGACTTTGGCACTGACCTCCTGAATGGTCCCTATCGGAATAGCAATCTTGCGAAAGTCTTGAAGCGATGCCTGGCTACTAATAATCCGGACGCTGTCTTCTTCTCCGACTTTGAACCCTATGAGGCTTCCAAGGGAGAGCCGACTCAATTTGTCGCAAGCCCTATCTACGACGGGCAGGAGCGGATCGGCGTATTCGCGCTCCAGCTCTCGACAGATGCCATCAACAATGTCATGACCGGCAAGCGTGGATGGGAAAAGTACGGCTTGGGGCAGACCGGCGACTCGGCCATTGTCGGACAGGATCGTCTGGTGCGCACGAATGACCGCCAATATCTGGAGCATCCGGACGATTTTATTGCCGGGTTGAGCGCCAGTGGCATGCCTGATGAGAAACTGCAACGGATCCGTCTTTACGAGACAACCATTCTTCAGGTCCCGACCAGGGCTCCCACAGCAGTGGCCGCGGCCCTTGAAGGCAAGGAAGGAACTCTCATCGAGAAAGATGCGTTGGGGCCAGGAAAGCTCCTGGTGTCATATATGCCCTTGCATATCAAAGATCTCCACTGGGTGGTCGTGTCGCGGACGGCGCTCGATGACGCGCTCAAACCGGTAGGCGACATGGGGCGGATGTTCGGCTGGTGGGGCGCGGGCCTTTTGCTGGTGACGGCGATAGGTGCGTGGCTCATGACGCGCCAGATCCTGCGTCCGGTCAATGCTCTGGTGAGTGCCGCGGCGAAGGTGGCATCGGGTGACCTGACTGCGAAGGTCGAGTGGAAATGGAAGGATGAACTCGGAGTCCTCTCCGACACTTTCAATTCCATGACAAAGAGTATTCGTGAGAAGACGGAGGTGATCGAGCAGAAGAACCGCGAGAATGAAGCCCTGCTGCTCAATATCCTCCCGGCAGAGATTGGAGCCCGCCTGAAAGGAGGCGAGCATGAGATTGCGGACAACTTTGCGGACGTTACCGTATTGTTTGGCGATATCGTTGGATTCACGGTACTGTCCAGCCACACACCCCCGAAACGAATCGTGGACATACTAAATGGCATTTTCTCCCTTTTCGATCGGGAAGCTCATGAACTGGGCATAGAGAAAATCAAAACCATTGGGGACTGTTACATGGCTGTCTGCGGCTTGCCCCACCCGTACTCCGATCACGCTGACAGAATGGCTCGCATGGCGTTCCGCATGATGGAAGCGATCAGGCGATACAACAAGGAGAAGGGAACGAACCTTCAGCTGCGCATCGGGATCAACTCCGGTCCGGTAGTGGCTGGCGTCATCGGCATGAGCAAGTTTATTTACGATCTCTGGGGCGACACGGTGAACATCGCCAGTCGTATGGAATCGACAGGCGTGCCAGGTGAGATTCAAGTCACGCGAAGCGTATACGAGCGCCTGAAAGGCAAGTTCGAGCTCGAGAGCCGGGGTGTAGTCCAGGTGAAAGGAAAAGGGGAGATCGAAACCTGGCTTCTGAATTCTCAGTTGGGGGCAGATGAGGCGGTCGCGTGAGAGTCCAAATGTTGGGGACGGCGACGCTGGACACCACTCGGCGCCAATATGTCAGCAGCTATCTCATCAACGGGACCGTAGCCGTAGACGCGGGTTGTCTGGGATTGCACGGCACCCCTCACGAGCAGGAAACGATCCGGCACGTATTCCTTACGCATTCACACCTCGACCATATCGCGTGCCTGCCCATTTTCCTCGAGAACGTGTGGACGCCGGTGGGGGAATGCCCTCTGATTTATGGTAGTTCGGAGACTCTGGATGCTGTGCAGCGGTACATCTTCAACGATGTGATGTGGCCGGACTTCGTCTTTCTCTCCAAGCAGATGCACCCGTTCCTGCGCCTGTGCCCCCTAGACCCTGAACTGCCGGTTGAAGCCGGTGGTCTCCGCATCACACCAGTTCGCGTCAACCATCAGGTCCCGACCTTCGGTTATGTCATCAGCGACGACCAGACTGCAGTCATCGTTGCTGGCGATACTGGCCCAACGGAACGGTTGTGGGAAGTCGCGCAGAAGACCTCCGGCCTCAGAGCAGTGTTCTTGGAGGCGAGTTTCCCGAATTCGATGAAGCGCCTAGCGGAGACATCCTTTCATCTCACCCCCGAGATGCTCGCCGGGGAAGTAGGCAAGATGCCGCCCGGCATCAAGGTTGTTGTCACACACATCAAGGTGCGTTACCGCGATGAGATCGTCCGAGAGTTACACGCCCTGGGACTTCCCCTGGTGGTAATCGGTGACTGCGAGAAGGAATACGACTTCTCGGAGGTGGTCGCCGACCGCTCATTAACTGCCGCCTCAGCGGGGCCGCGTGTCGCATGAGAATACGACTGCGAGAAGACAGAAGAAGATTTTCAAAACTCACGCTCAGCCCATGATCCAGCCCATGATTGCTCCGCCTTCCATGTATTTGCAGGTACTTGGCAGTCTCCCGCTCGGTGCTGGCGTTCAGTGCGGACACGTTGAAGCCGCCGCCAACATAAACCACCCCATTCGCCAGGGCGGGCGAGGAAAGGGAACGGCCTCCATCATCCAGGTTAAAGGAAAAGGGGAGATCGAAACCTGGCTCCTGCACGGTGAGGCGCGGAGAGCGGCGCTGTCTGCGTGAAAAGTACGGTTCCTGGGGTCGTCGCCGCAGGAATCCTACCCAGAACCAATACGTCACCACGTGCCTCATCAACGGAACGGTGTCCATCGATGCGGGTTGCCTTGGTTTTTGCGGCACTCCCCCGCAACAGGAGGCAGCTCGGGGGCAGACAACTGAGAAGCCAAGATCGACAACAATTAACTTAACTCCGACCAGCCCTCTCATGGAAGGCGATTGCACTCACAATCTGGTCAATGAGTGTAGCCGCGATTTATCGCCAATTACGATTCTCCGCTCCGGTATACTCCTTTGCGAAAGAGCAACTGAGCCAATGGAAAATCTCCTTAATTATCCTTGGGCCTTCGCTTTTCTACTTGCGTGCATCTTGGGTCTCTCTCTTGAACTCGGACGCTGGGTCGGAGTGTCTTCACAAGTCTTGCAGCATTCCGAACGCAAAGAGCAGATGGTGGCGATCCGGGATGCGCTTTTCGTGCTGGTCAGCCTGCTATTGGGTTTCACTCTAGCCTTAGCTGCCGCGCGTTTCGTCGAGCGGCGTTCGCTGTTGATCGAGGAATCTATTTCCATCGGCACCGCATATTTGCGGGCCGGTACACTTCCTCAACCTTATCGGGATCATTCGCGGAAGCTATTTCAACAATACGTCGACGCCCGCCTTGATCTCGACAACGCGGGATTGAATACCGCTCGGGTGGTCGAAGCATCAAATCGCTCCAAAAGTATTCATGAGGAATTATGGACCGACGCTGCCGCCGTCGCGGAACTGAAGCCGACCTCGGTCACCACTGCATACCTCAACTCGCTCAATGAAACGATCGACCTTCATGAGAAGCGAATGGCAGCTTATGAAAATCGTGTTCCTCTCGTTATCTGGAGCTTGATTACCTGTGTCTCGGTGATCGCCGCGTTTACCCGCGGCTTGACGTTGGCCTCTCGCTTTTGGCTGAACCTTGTGATCGCGCCACTCACGATCGCGATTGTCGTCGCTCTGATCGCCGATCTAGATTCTCCAAGCCAAGGTTTTATCCGACTTGATCAACGGGCCATGCAGCGTCTCAAAGCTGATCTCGCGATCCAGTCCGCACACTAGCTTCGGGCAAAGTCGACCCAAGCCTCATGCATGGTGGACGAAATCCGGCGAGTACACTCACAGCTCGATTACCGGTGTAATGCAGAATAGTTCAACAGTTACTGCGTCGTGTGTACCTCATCGCGGGGGTTGTTTAAGAAGTGCTCGGCTTGCTTCGGCAGGCCGTGCAATTCAGAATATGAGTGAACACCATGAGCGTAGCATACCGCTCAGAGGGGTCTCCTACGACTACGACCTACCCAAATCCGTTAGCTTACTTGCTGGTGTCGACCATCGGAATCAGCGTGGACAACTGCAAATTTATCAGGAGGTCGATACGGCGATCGATCTGGTACCACAATGCAGTCTTCTTGGGCGAGATAACCTTTTCAAGCACCGGAACGTACTTCATACGCAATGCGAGGAGTTGCTGCTCAACGGCCGTCGATCTCTTGATGTAATCCTGCGCCTGCGCATCGGTCATGGTGTTGTAGTTCGCTGCATACTCCTTGATCAGCGCCCAGCGTTCGTCATTGGGTTTGATGGCTTCCTGCCGGTACTGGTCAAAGATAGGCCAGAACTTGGTGGCCTCATCGGCGGTGAGGGTCATGTTTAGCGCGATGATCTGCTTCCTCTGTGAGCGTAAGTCCGCCCGTAGCATCTCGATGTCTTGGTCCCTAACGTTATTCGATTGTGCGCCTGCGTCCGAGACGGCCGCCGGATTCTGGGACGCCTGAGCGAACATCGATACGTTGCACCCGAACAGTACGCTGACGACAACCAGGACAGCTCTAATACTCTTCTGCGGCATTGTTGTCTCCTCCGGATCTTTGCGATTGTAGTCGAATCGCGCGTGTTTAGCGCTTTAGTGTTGTAAACAGCCTGTTTACGACATCTCTAATGAGGTCGGCCGTGTCAAGGTACTTGGGGTTGTTTTTTCATGATTTCGAACACACTTTTGACGTCAGCGCACAGGCACTGGTTCCCTTTGAGAGAGTAACGATCTTGCGTCGATGATTTGTGTCCAACCAAATGGGTCGGCCCGTTTTCACTTCATCAGATTTGGTGGCGTTGCCCACCAGACATCTCTCCGGTCACCTTCGATCATGATGACTTATTCGAACTCCCCCCTTCGGGGAGGCGAGTAGCCTATTCAGTTACCCGGTCACTGCAATGCAGGACCACTGTCGTAATTTGGCATTCCCGCATGGGCTTCCCCGCACTGCCGCTGCTGTCCGCGGCGGCAGAACTCTTTGTAGTCAATCTGGTCGCGCAACATGATCCACAAGCGGATACCCAGTTTGTGCGCCGCCGCAATCCTCGCCTTGCCCATCCCTTTCTGGATAAGCTTGCGACGATAGAAGCGTTTCAGCTCCGGATCTTTTCTTACCGCATGGATTGTCGCTTCGGTCCACAGATAGCGCAGCAGCGAGTTGCCCTCCTTGGTCAGTTTCCCCAGCCGCTGTCGCTTACCGCTGGTGTGTTCACACGGGATCATTCCGATGTAGCTGGCTACGTTCTTGCCATTGGCGAAACGGCTCGGGTCTCCCAGGAACACCTCCGTCGCCAATGCTGTCAAGGGTCCCACACCGGGATGCGTCAACAAGCGGAGCGCCTGGGGCCGTTGCTGGACTTGTTTTTCTACTTGCCCGTCCAGCTCCTGGATCCGCCGCTGCAATTGCCCATATAAGCGCAGCAGTTCGTCTCGCCTTTGACTGGTGTAGCTGGGCAGAGACAAGGCTTGCAGTGCCTTCTGCCCAGTCGCAGTCCACAGACCTCGGCCTCGCCGCAGTGCGTGATTGAGCGCCATGGCTTGCAATGTGTTCTGTACTCGCGTTCGTATCTTCACCCACTGATGACGGTCCCGCAGCAAGGTTCGTAAGTCGCGCTGCTCGCTCGACGGCATCCAGATCTCGGGAAAGCCATCCTCTCTCATCAGCAGGTCCAACATCAGCCGGGCATCCCGCCGATCATGCTTCTGTTTTCGGGTCTCGGCTGCCCGAATCTCCGCCGGATGACCCACCCGGCATACGATCCCTAACTCTTCCAGTAGTTCCAAAAACCACTGCATGGCTCCGGTGGCTTCGATGCCCACCACCACCGGACCTTCTAAGGCAGCGTAAAACTCTCGCACCTCGTTGCCTTCATGGCTCAGTGTCTTCTCGGTGAACTCGCCCGTTTCCCTGTCCACCATGGCAATGGTCTGTTGCTTTGCAGGTAGATCGCATCCTAGAATCTTCATCTCGGCCTCCTTCGTCCCGAGCCTTTTTGGTTGGAACCGTAAAGTCTACTCGGCTCGTCGCGAGGCCGACCTCGTTATGTCATCAGTTACTTGCCGATGGGAAAACGATCCGGTCGCCTCGAGTGCTTCACAGATGCAGTCGCCAAAATTGTCGTGCAAACGAAAATGGCCCCGCCTTACAACGGGGCCGCGTTCAGGAACTTATTCTTCGATGTTTACTTTGCACCATAGCCCACGGGGCTGCCGACGCCCGTGCAGAGGTCATAACCTAGCTGGGTGAGATTGCCATTCCAAGGACCACAGACACCCGATTTGATGTCGTTGAAGTCCGTCTTGTCGCCGCGGTTTCTGTAGAGGGTGGTGAGTTCGGCGGCAGTTGAGCCCCGGTTGTTTCCGGCAGCACTTACGATGCCCGCCCAGATCGGGGATGAAGCGCTGGTGCCTCCGACGATGTACCAGCCGCCATTGCCGCTGTCGAGAACCCAAAGGCCAGAGTTGGGATCAGCCTCGGCGGAAACATCCGGAACACCGCGCTGGGTGCCTACGACCTTCGTCACACCCTTCTGGTAGGACGGAATGGTCTCGTACTGGGACAGGCCGCCTCCGCTGGAATTCCATGCGCTCTCGAAGATGTAGGTGCCGCTGGCGTTGCGGCTCAGGGTCGTGCCGCCGACGGCAACTACGTTCGGAGACGCACTCGGATAGATGACGCCTGGTCCATCACCGGTAGAAGCGAAGTAGACCACACCTGGGTACGAGAAGAAAGAATCGTACGCGGTTTCGGCAGCAAACTCGCTGCCGCCCCAGCTATTGGAGACCACTCCGCCGCCGTCGCTGGCTACGATGGACGCGGCGACCGTCTCTGCCGTGAACAAATCATCGAAACTGTTGGAAGCCGCTTCCACGAGGTAGAGCTTGGCGTTAGGAGCCATCGCGTGCGCCCACTGAAGATCGAGCGACTCCTCGATCTCCCATCCAGGGTCCCGCAGCGGTCGCGAACCGATGGCGAATACCACCCGGAAATTCGCGGGCGGCAGACTGAACTGCTTGGAGAACTTTGCCAGGTCTTTCGCGGCACCGGGGTCATCGTAGGCGTCGACAATGGCGATGGAAGTCGAACCGCCGGTGGGAACCGCAGTGACGGCATTGGGATTGCAGCCAGCCGACTGGGGGACGAGATTGTAAATACAGGCGAGTGAGGCCGGCGTTTCGAACAGATAGCCAGGGAAAGGAGGCCCAGATGGGAGGGCCGCAGCCGATTCGGGAAGGCCTCCCGTCGGGGTGAAGACCTTGATGTTGGTGTGAGCACGAAGTCCGATGTCACCTTTGTGCTCAGTACTGGATGCGGGGATGGTAACTTGGCCGCCGCGGGGTTGCGTTTGAGCCGACACAAGCGTTGCCACTCCGAACGAAAATGCAGCCGTCATGGCTAGAACTCCGAACTTATATGGTGCGATATTCACTGTTCACTTCTCCTTAGTTGTGTCGTTTTGACTTTGTGCGAGAGGGTAAGCCTCTGAAGCAAAGTTGGTGCGCTGCTTACGTCTATTTCTTAAGCCGAACCATCCAGCCACCCTGGTTGTAGTTCGCGTCCTGCCACACACCGACAATCGTCGAGCCGTCGGCCGAGATGTCGATTGCGCTGGTGAGAGTAATGCCAAAGGGGATTAGCACGCCTCGTTGATGCAAGTACTTTGCTAGGGATTGCATACCTAGTTTGGGGCTCCAAATGAACGCCTCGATACCTAGTCCGAATGGATCGCCACTCCACCCCACCGTGGTCCCGTTGTCAGCAATTGCATTTGCGAAGCTTTGATCGGACGAGATCCCGGAGACTGTCCCCAGAAGGAGGAGGTTGCCCGCGATATAGTGGAACGCGTATGAGCTTGCTGCGGACGCATCCCACGCCTGTCCCACAATCTGTGAGCCATCTGAGCTAACTCCAGTCGCTTCGCCTGGAGTGTGAGCCCCTGCGAACAGATAAGTTTTCCCACCAAACCAGCGAACCGGGCGCCGAACACCCGTTGGGGGATCCTCGGAGAAGCCTACGATCGTCCGGCCATCGGCGGAAATCGCCGAGGCCCGGCTGCTCTTCCCGCCGGAACCAGAAGGATGTGAGAGGCCTTTCATTCCGTTCGCGCGGTTCCAGACGAAGCCCTCGGCTCCCGGACAGTACCAAGCCAATCCCACAGCCACCGTGCCGTCGTCGTTCACGCCGTACCCGCCGCCCCACTGGCCGTCCAAAATGCATCCGTTGGCTGGATGACCAAGATCGGTCCAGCCAGTTTCTTGATTCCACAGTGCCGGGTTCACGTTGCCGTCAGGACCTATGCGGCCAGTAATGATGGTCGTTCCGTCGTTCGAAATTCCGATTTGCGAGTTCAGAAAATGACCCGGCCCCAGGAAGGTGAATCCGCCGAAGGGAAAGCTCGGAGTGTCCGAGGTCCAACGGTAGATCAAACCACCATAGTTCGCAGCCATTACCTTGCCATCATGGGAGAGCGCATAGTTCACCCAGGTGGCGGAGCCGGTGGGGTTGATTAGCATCTGGAAGGTCGGGGTCTGACCCCAGGTCGCAGGAACACTCAGCAACAAAATGCAGAACAACTGCAGTCTGCGAGTCCATCGATCGGTCATCGGCAAGTATGTCTCCTGATTTTGAATGCAGCGTAAATAGGTCGAGCGTTTCTATGGCGTCATGGTCGGACTAAATGGCAACTGGAGGCTACCTCACCCGACTAAGGGTGAGTGCGATTCTTGTCGAATCTTCGGTCCGGGTGTCTGGATGGGCTGCGAGGATCTGTGCGCGATCGGCTGCCGCGCGTGGGACCCGGCGATCTATGTTGAGCGTGCCTTTTCAAGTCGTACGTACGGGGGAGGGCTGAAAAGCCGCTAGTGCCGAGTCCCGATATCTCAATCCTGACTGACGAGTAGAGTCCGCCGTGGGGCCGAGTTCGCCGATATAGACCGCTATCGATCCGATAAGTTGTGAAGTCTGCCTACCGTTGAAGACCGACGTCACAGAAAGGTGATGCGAAACCAAAGCAACCAAGACGATGCTACAGCCGTTCGAACCTGTCGTTGCGGCAGAGCAATGAGTGAAAAAGAAATTCCGATAACAAGGATGCGGAGATTTCGTTCTCCACGTGTGCCTCGGGGAAACCAACGTGCAGAGTTTGGTCGGTCTTAAGTGACCATGAGCGACTCGGGAGATCGCAGCGTCACTCGCCCACGCCGCTTGTAAACCTTCCCGTCGCGCTCCCACTTGGAGAGCAGACGGCTGGCCGTGAAGGGGCTGATGTCGGAAAGGGAACTGAGCTGTTCGTTCGTGATATCTATTTCCACTCCCGATGCGCGCACCTCCCCCGCTTCAGTGGCGAGGTGGAGCAGTGCTTCAGCGAGCCTCAATTCCGCAGTCTTGGTGACGATGCTGACGTGACGGTTCATGTACACGTTGAGGTAATGCAGCGCCAGCCGCAAACCGTTTTCGCTAAGCTGCGGGTAGGCCTTTGCCAGCCGGCGTATGGTGCCGTGATCCCAGACCAGGAATTCGCATTCGGAAACGGTTTTCGAGCTTGCCATATAGGGTGGAGGGTTTGTCAGCAACGATACCAACCCAATGACGTCCCCCGGGACCTTCCAGAGCAGGAGGACTTCGGAACCAGACTCCGTCAGATTGTAAAACTTGGCCTGTCCTGCTCGCAGAAGGAATAGATGGTGTGGTCGTTCGCCTCCGACGGTGACGTTTTTCTTAGGCGCGATGCGGCGGATTTGCGCTGCGTCCAGGATGTGCCGGCGGGCACTATCGCCCAGGCCGGCGAGGAATTTCGATTTCAGCACAGTCGAACTGGGCGCGGAGATGTTCATCTCGAATCCGAAGGGCGGCGCAGAAGCTGATTCCGCTGCACAGTAACGAAGTTGAGCGTAAACCTAGTTCCACGCGATCAGGGGTGCCAAATCGTACGGCTACCAGGCTAGCAAGTCAATGATAGCCGTGGAGTTGGCCTTGTCTTAAATAGCGTGTTGCTAAGACACTACCGCTCCTTGCGGCATGAAGAAGGTCAGATCATCGGTCGTGAAATCACAGACAGGCGTACGGTATACGACCTGTTGATACGCTCGGCCTCCCTCCTCTAGCTAAAAATTTCAACCAACTGAACACCTAGGAGTTTTTCCAGTTTTGTGGTGCATGCGGGGAGCGTTATTGTTAGCCCTCGGCTGCGCATGTATCCGTGCTTCGAGCATCACCTTGGGCTGCCGCGGTCGGACTGTATTCGATGGGCGCGGTAACAACTAATGAAGTCTCTGCACAGAATCGAGCGCCTCCTGCTGCTACTTGGGCTCGCTTTGGGGTCAATCTACGTGGCGGCCCGTATCCACGGTGCACTGCTATCGCGAGCAGCAATCTCGATCATGTCGCCGTCTCACGCGGAATCGTCGGTCACAGAGGATCAAGAACAACATTTGGATGTTTCGCCAGCCGACTTCAGCCTCTGGTCAGAAAAGCGGATCGAGGGCTACAAGGAGAGTCTTGTTCAGCATATCGGGCCGCCGCTGGCAATCTTGCGAGTGCCAAAAATCCACTTGGAAGTGCCGGTTCTGGATGGCACAGACGATCTTATCCTGAATCGCGGGGTGGGGCGGATTGCGGGAACGGCGCGCGTAGGGGGCAGCGACAACATAGGCATCGCCGGACACCGGGACGGCTTTTTCCGGGGATTGAAGGACCTGGCAGTTGGCGACACGATGGATCTGGTGACGCCGAGCAGCACTGAAACTTACCTAGTGGACAAAATACAGATTGTCGATCCAAAGGACGTCAGCGTGCTACGACCCGCGAAAACGCCCTCGCTAACCTTGGTGACTTGTTATCCGTTTTACTTTATTGGCAGCGCCCCGCAACGCTACATCGTTCACGCATCCATCGCCGATTCGCATCAACCAAGTAACGACGCACTGAGGCTTATAAATTCAACAGTTCCAAGGAAAAACAACCAGGAGATCACAAAATGAAACGGAGTACACCAAAACTCGCATACCAATTCCTCGCGGTGATAGCGTTCTGCTTGTTGCTTGCCCTGAGTATGAATGCACAAGTGCAGACCGAAACCAGCGCAACAACAACCGGCAAGACCACCCAAGTCAACGTACAGCGCGGCGAGGTGGTCTTAGTTGATGGCAACGATCTAGTGGTAAAGATGGAGGACGGGTCGATTCGTCATATCCCCAACGTCCCGGAGAGCGCCAAGGTCGACGTGGATGGCAAACAATTGGGAATTCACGATTTGAAACCGGGAATGAAGTTGGAGCATACGGTCGCGACAACGAGCACTGAAAGAATGATTACGACGGTGCAGAGTGTCACCGGAAAGGTCTGGCACGTGACTCCGCCAACATCGGTTATCCTGACTTTGGAGGATGGTACCAATCAGAAGTTCACGATCCCTAAGGGACAGAAGTTCAATGTTAACGGCCAGATGGTCGATGCATGGGGTCTGAAGAAAGGAATGAAAGTTTCAGCGACCAAGGTCGTTGAGGAGCCCGAGACGGTGATCGAGCACGAGAGGACACTAACCGGCAAAATGCCGCCACCTCCACCGCCTCCGCCAGCGGACATGCCGATCTTGGTCGTATTGGTCATGCATCCCCAGAATCCGGCGGAACCGGCACCAGCAGAATTGCCCAAAACCGGCAGCCTACTGCCGTTGGTTGGGCTACTGGGAATACTTTGTTGTGGTTTTTCATTTGCCATCAGGATGTTCCGCTGGATCTAGACATCCCGACCAGCTATGACGGGAGCGGCCCGTCTGGCCATCGCCTGGTCGGGGCCCGCTCTCGCACATACCGGCATTAGGCGCACGTCTAGACTAAGCGCGTTAAAGGAATGCCAGGAGGCAAACACGTGAAAACGATCGCTACGCTGATCTTTGGAATAGCTTTCATCCTCTCGCCCCTCTTGTGCCAAGAGGAGCAGATGAAACAGGAGGCATACAGCGGTACAGCAATAGGCACAGGGGGTTCAGTTGGGGGCAAGACGATTGGCTTTACCGTCCGGGTTAACCGCTACGCCACGGATGAAGAAGTCGACCAGCTAGCTACGCTGTTGAAAGAGAAAGGTCCTGACGCGCTACGCGGGGCCATGGAAAAGCTTGACGTAGGACGAATCAGCCCAACAGGCAGCGTCGGAAACACGATTGCTGTCGCGCGGAAACGGCAAGCCGGTTCCGACACGATCATAACGATTGTGACTGCTCGCATTATGCCGTTTGTAGAACTGTATCAGGGCGGGCGAACGAGAGACTATCCCTTTGGATTGCTGCAATTGAAGTTGAACGACAAGGGTGAGGGAACCGGCCAAATTATGGCTGCGGCGAAGATTCGGTTCAATAAGAAGAAGGGGCACTATGAGATCGAGAGCTACGGAAATCAGTACATCAAAGCCGTAAACGTCCGTCCGAGCTCATAGTACGATTGCATGGATTCGAGCCTAGAGTTCAAAGAGTCAACTCATGATGCACTAGCCCTGACTCCGACGGGCGTGGGAGAGTTCTGCCCCCAGGTCGGCGGAACGCCCACAGTAAGAATTCGGCCCGGAGCAGTCGTGAACTATCTCAACTCGGAGGAAATATGACGTCATTCCACTGGAATCGTGCTGTCGCCGCATTAATCTTTGCAGTCTGCCTCGGATCGCAGGCTTCAGCCCAGCAGGACACATCGTCATCGGCACAGGCTGCACCTGCCTGGTCACCAGCGCAGAGCATTGGCATGTTTGCATTTGCCAAGAATGGTCAAAATGCGGATCAACAGCTGAAGGATGAGAGTGAGTGCTACGGGATGGCCAAGCAGCGCACCGGACTTGACCCCCAGAAAGCTGCTCCTACCGGTCCAAACGCAGAGCAGGTACAGGCGGCCCAAAAGCAGGCTGCTGAGAACGCGGATCAGGTGAAGGGAGCGAGGGCCGCAGGTGCAGCTCGGGGCGCTGCTGGAGGAGCGGCAATTGGCGCTATTGGGGGCAGTGCCGGCAAAGGCGCTGGTGCTGGCGCCGTCGCAGGGACGATGAGAGGTGGGGCGGCGCAACGTTCAGCAAATGCTCAATCACAACAAAAAGCTGCCGCACAAGCTAAAGCGAAACTGGAGAAAGAACACGAACAGGACATCCTGGCACACAAGGAAGGACTAGACACTTTCCAACGCGCATTTTCCGCCTGCATGGATGCTCGCGGCTATTCTGTGAAGTAGAGGTGGGCGAATTAGGACAGCTGCTGGAGGTGGTTGTGAGCCACAAGTTGGGAGCGGCCATACGACGCCCACACTACGTGGGTGTGATTGCGCTAATCCTGTTGGCGTTCTTTGCCGGACGTCTACATGGCGGAACGAATTCCATTTCTGGCACAGCTAAGTGCAGAGCTTATGTTCCTGCCGACTGGGGTGAATACGCAGGCTCAGGCCAATACGGTATCGTCTTCAAGGATAATGAAGGCACGCTGCGTTTCTTTCGGGGAGCACCTTGCGGTCACGAAGGCACTCCGGCCGTTGACCTCGAGATCCGGAGAAAGTGACGTTGAACGAAAAGCTAAAGGGAGTGCAGCAAAATAATCCTCTCAGCTGCGTTTCCAACGGAATAGCAGCGCCGCAGAGCGATTCTTTACGTAACCTCGAATCGCGGCCTTGTCGCTTATCAAACAGTGGAACAGCATGATAAATCGGGTGCGCGACTAGCTGTTCGATTCGCGGGAATATTCCTTGTGCTACTGGGTTCCACAGTGATTCCGGCGCGTTCGCAAGATACCGTCAATGAATTTTGGCCGGAGGTCGATACCTATGTGACGTTATCGCCAAAATATCGACTATTCTTCATGGCCTCAAAGTCCGTCGATCAGGATTCGGGGCAGGAGCGCGGGCAGTTTGGCCCGAACCTCGATATCACGTTGAAACCCATCTTGCGAATGAAGTTCCGAACACTGGATCCGGAGAAGCGGAAGTATCTGACAATGCGGATCGGCTATCGCCGGTTGATCTCGCAGACTGGGCCTGACGAGAATCGTATGATTCTCGAGCTAACTCCGCGTTTCCCTCTGCCGAAATCATTCTTGTTGACGGATCGAAGCCGGATGGATCTACGCTGGCGTAACGGATTCTCCTGGCGCTATCGAAACCGGCTCGGCGTGGAAAAGAATTTCAAGATTCGCTCCTTTGGGTTCACTCCTTACGTGCGAAGTGAGATCTTCTACGACAGCGCTGTTTCTGGTTGGAATCGCCTTTCTTATACCGGGGGAGTGACGGTTCCGGTCTGCAAGCGGGCCGAGATCGCGCCGAGCTTTGAACGGCAGAATATCAGCGGCTCAAGAACGAATCACGTCAATGGAGCTGGCCTAACTCTTTCACTGTATTTCTGAACGAAAGTTTGTCGCCATTTAATCTGGCAGATCGGACCGAGAACCGCGGCATCGTCGAACTGACGCTCCGATTTCCCACAGGCCGGTGCATTTGCTAAGGGATGGCAGTCGCATTCCTACCGCTGTTAGGAGCTTTACTTACTGTCCAGCACCACGCGGTCATATTGCGCCTGCGTCGGGCGTGCATTGTTCGGGTACAACCTCTCGAATTGCTCGATCTCTGCTGCCGATATCACCACAGGATGCTTCAATACGAACCAAGCGACGTTCTCGCTGCAGGGCGGCGTGGTGAGCGACCCTGGAAAAGTGTAGTAACTACGATCCACAGGCAGCAGGCCGGTTACATTGATCTCGACATTGTCTAAGAGTTCTTCCTTTTCTTTTTCTTTCGGTAAGTGATCCCACAATTTCTGCACCAGTGGATTCTCCCCACCGTTCTGCAGCAGAATGGCCACTACTGCTAGGTTTCCTTCCTGGTCTGCGTGTACCAGGTGGGCCTCCATGTCGTAACTTTCGCCATGGATCTTCTCCTCGCTGGGCCGGTGAAAGTGGAATTGTTTCAGTTGGTACGTCTTCCCGCCTACTGTGATGTAACTTCCGGGACCGTAATTGATCATGATGGTGTGCCCGTTATCAACGATATGCAGCGGGGAAGGCTTGTAATCAAACTGGATAGGCGTCAGATCTGCCTTGCGGGTATCGCGAATATCGATGGGCGATTGGCGATGACCAGTCTTGCACGCAGCAAACTCTGGTTTCAGATCGCCCCAATGATTGGGTCCTTGCGCTCCGCTATAGCTCCACGCGTGCTCAGGCCCATGCTGCTGGGCCGGGCCGGGTGCGGGAGACGCAAGCATCCACAAAATCAGTAAAAGCAGGAGGTGGTTTCGGATCCTCATATGACCTCACTAGTCCGCCTAATGGGCGAGGCTAACAACGGTAAGAGGTCACAGAAACTGGCAAAAATACTAGGGACAGCCTCGGCGACCCACCTCGAAGCTTTTCTCATGCCGGTATCTTCGCTCGTGAACGCTGAAAGACAAACTCTCAACGGCTAACTAGGAGAATTGCTAGTGCCACGGCCTTTCGAAGGTTTCTACACTGGCCTCTGCCCAGCATGTAAATTTCGCAAGTCTCCGCGCACCGGATTCCTTTCGGCCCTACAGGTGAACGTCGCGGGGATTTGTTGAAAAAACAACACGCGGGGGCGGTTGTCCAGGAGGACACCATGCCGAGGGTAGTGTCCGTTTTCTGCTGTCTATCTTTCATCAGCCTGTTCTTCGCTTGTTCTCGCAAACCGAACGATGACGTTATTGGAAGAGACATTGAAACCAAAGTCTCGGCTGATCCTCAAACCCAAGATTCACAGATCGCGGTCGAATCAAAGCAAGGCAACGTCAAATTGACTGGCAAGGTGAAAACCCCGGCGGCTCGCGAGCAAGTGGAGAAGATCGCGAAAGCGGAGCCCGGCGTTTCTGCGGTAGACGATGAAACCACGGTCGTACCGGCTGCAGCTCAGGCCCCTCTCCCGCCTCCGCCTACATTTTCTGCGGCGCAAAAGATCAATATGTTTGCTTATCCCAAGAACAATCAGAACCGCGATCAGCAACTCAGGGATGAGCTCGACTGCTACAACCTGTCCCAACAGCAAAGCGGAGTGAATCCCGAAGCCCCGGCACCCGCGGCTCCAACCTCAGCCGATATTTCGGCTGCCCAAAAGGAAGCAGCTAGCGGGGCACAGCAAGCGCAGGGTGGTCGCGCTCGCGGTGCTGCGAGAGGGGCTGCCGGAGGGGCCATGATCGGGGCGATTGCCGGCGACGCCGGGAAGGGAGCGGGCATCGGAGCGGTCGCTGGTACCATGCGCGGAGGCATGCAACAGCGGCAGACTAACGCTGCGACGAAGCAGCAGGCTGCGCAACAGGGAGGCTCGCAAGTGCAGCAAGGTTACGCGCAAGCTAAAGCGAGTTACGACCAGGGCATGAGTACGTTCAAACGGGCGTTCTCAGCCTGCATGGATGCCCGCGCGTATTCGGTGAAGTGATCATGCAAGCCGCGCTCGGCATCTCCCAAGGAAATGAGGTTTTATGACACGTTCTTTACGACAGCTTCTCGGCGCGTTCACTGGTCTCGCATTGGCTGGAGGTATCGCCCTGGCGCAAGGCGACAGCTCTCCCGACAAGAAGGAGTTGCTTCAGCAAAAAGTGGCGGCCATCAAGGAATCCATAGCGCAGAATCAGGCTTCTCTCCGTCAGTATACCTGGACGGCGCACACTGAGATCAGCGTGAAGGGTGAAGTGAAGAACCAGAAAGACGAGTCCTGCAAATACGGACCGGACGGCAAGGTCGTGAAGACGCTGACCAGCGCACCGCCTCCAGAAAAACAAATGGGCCGCGCCAAGAAGAGGATCGTCGAGAAAAAGGTCGGCGAGATGAAGGAGTATATGGAGCGCGCTGGAGAGCTAATCCAACATTACGTTCCCCCCTCACCGGAAAACCTGACTGCAGCATTGAAGGCGGGCAAGGCTGACCTGAGTAGGAATGAAGCCGAGGCGGTTCAGCTTCAATTCAAAGACTACTACAAGCCCGGCGATGCTATGACGCTTGAGTTCGACCCGGCCACGAAGAAACTGCGCAAACTCAGCGTGAATAGTTTCCTCGATGAAGAGAAGGACAAAGTTGCGCTTGACGTAGGATTCCAGTCTTTACCCGACGGAACCAACTATGTCGCTGACACGCTCCTGCGTGCCGACGCAAAACAAATCGTCGTGAAAATTCAGAATGTTGACTACAAGAAAGTCAGCAATTGAGCAGTTGTTCGTAATGTTTGGAGGATAGAAACATGAAGTATTCATTGATTGCATTGCTGATGTTGATAGCGGCATTCCCTTCCGGAAGCGCCCAGGAGAGCGAGTATCCGATGATGGAGAAGGTCGCTCAAAAGGTGATCGAGAAATATCAAAAGTCGAGCTGCGAGGAATTGAAAGCCCAGAAGGAGCAACCACCAGACCCCCAGCAGGCCGGGATGAAGCAAAAGGTTGTGGGAGCGCTGAAGAACGATCCGAAGATGCGCGAACAGTTCCTGAACAAAGTGGCCGGGCCAATTGCCAACAAAATGTTCGAATGCGGCATGGTCCCCTGATCGCCGACATGGATGTGAATCGATCTGTGCCGCGCGCAGGTAGAACCGGAACAAGAGTGCTACGCCACGGAAATGCTGCCCTAGCCAGAACCTGAGCATGGCCCTCACGCCGTCTGCTGGCGGCCCTGATCGAGATACTTGACTAGCACAACGTCATTGCCCTGTTCGCCGTAGATGAGCTCGTCCACCAGGTGCCGGGCGACCATGACTCCGAAGCCGCCAGGCCGCAACCCTTTGATATCTCGGTAGGCGAGATGGCGCAACGGTTCGCCGGGTGGGTTCGCGAAGGCAGCGTGACGGATTTCGTCAAGCGCGAATCCTTCCCCAGGATCTTTGACACGGCACATCACCATGCGTCGAGCGCGAAGATAAGAGATTTCGACGTACTGTTCGGGATTGAAACGTCCGCCGTGTTCCATCGCGTTCAGCAACATCTCACGGAAGGCAGTGGCTACCTCGGTTCTTTCAGGCTCCGGCAGGTCGCCAACCTCGTGCAGGAATTGTAGCAAACGGTCGGCGCTGTTCGAATCGCAGCGCACCAGCAAACAGAGCCAAGACGGCGTGGCCGAAACGATTTCGATGCCATCGTCCCAACACGGTCCTTCCGTCGCCATCCGCACCATTTCGGCAAGCGAAGCTAACGAAAACGGCTTAGAGAAATAACTGAACGCGCTCTCCCGCATCGAGGCAATCACGTCGGCAGGCGCGCTTTTATCCGTGAGAATGATCAGGCGTGTGTGCGGATGCAAGCGTCTGATCCTCCGAAGTAATTCAACATCCTCTTTGCCAGACGTACTTTCTCCGGTGAGGATGAGATCAAACCGTTTCTTTTCCGCCAGCGCGAGGACGGCACGATTGTCGCTGGCATGCTGTATAGTCCAATCTTCGAGCAAGTTCTCGATCATCTCCTCAACCTTGGGATCGGCGTTGACGACGAGGACAGTCTTTCGTGTCATTAGGGGTCCGTTCCTTTCGTCCACTGACCTGGAACAGCAAAACAGACTCAAACCACTACTTCTGCGGCTGCTCCTGTTCCATCTGCTTCAGTCTTTGCTGCATCATCATCTTCTGCTGCTCCTTGGTTAACTTGGGGAACAGGAACGCAATCTGTACCCGCATGCCCCAAGGGGAACCATTCGACGGGTGTGCGGCATTACCGTAAAACTGTGCCGCAACATTGACGGGCTGGAATCCCAAACGGAAAATTCGGCCTACTCCTCCTCCTACAGGCACTGTCCACACATTCCCCGTGGATGCCTTCCAGTTCGCCGAGATGAGTGGCGAAGACGATAGATACCAGCCCTTCTTCAGGTTGTAGTTGACAAAATACTGCCAGCTCATCTGGTTCACATCGCTGCGGTCTGACGGGCCTGCTACAGACCAGACGTTATTGACCAGAGCTCCGACCGTCCATTTCCCCGGCTGGACCAATGCAACAATCGAGGGGCCCATACTGAGCTTCGCCTGTCCCAAGACCTTACTGGTGGCTGTCGGCAAAACGAATACGGGTCCCGCACCCCAAATCAGCTTGCCCGGTTTGGCCGGCGAGAAGAAAAAGGAGGGTGTTATATCTCCAAAGCCAAACACGCCTGCGCTTTTCTGCACAGATTGAGCGGCTAAGTAGGCCGGTGTGTTCTCTTCAATGCCGAATACCTCCAAATTTGCCGTTCCGGGGGCAGGCTGCCAAATGACAGGCACAATCCCACGAATGATCAGGTTCCAGTTTTCGCTGGCGCGGATCGGAACGACCGGCTGGATATTCAGCACATTCTGCGTGCGGTCATTCGGACCAATGCCAAAATTGCTGCTGTTTTGTATTGGCACGCTGATTAAGCTTGCGACAGGGTTCTGGACAGCTTTCGCTAGATCTCCGGCAGAGGCTTTCGTATCCGGCTTTTGCGCCTCGGCCTTCGCCTGCGCCGGAGTTTCCTGATCCAGTTCCTGGTTAAAGTTCGGATTGGGCTCCTGGGCGTACGCCACCATGCCTACGGAAAACAGGAACAAAGGAAAAAGTACAAGCTTCGCAAGTTTCGGCACTCTATAAGACCTCCCGTACCGCTGATTTTCTTGTTTCGAGGTTAGCTAAGCTGCTCTCAGAATCCATTTCGCCAAAGATGTTCGCAACTCGTGCTTTCAGAGTCACCTAGGACTTCTGCCAGTAGCGTCCACCGGGCGCGGAATGCGATACGTGGAGAACGAAGTTTCGCGTGTTCACCCCAGCGTGTGCGTCCAGGAATGAGGTGTCTATGAGCGAAGCCGCAGTCCAGTCACAACGCAGTCCTACTAACACCGAGCTGGCTGTTGAACGCACAGATATGGCATTCGAACGCACTCGACTAGCTGCCGAGCGCACCCTGATGGCGTGGATCCGCACCTCGCTGTCGCTGATCAGCTTTGGATTTACCATCTACAAATTTCTGCAGGAAATGGCTAAAGCGGAGAAGCTCACTATTCAGGACAACGGCCCACGGAACTTCGGACTGGCTCTGATTTCCTTGGGTACGGTTGGGCTGATCGTGGCCTCAATTCAGCATGTGACTCTGATGAAAGACTTGCGCAAGCATGCCACCAGTCCGCCTAAGACTTCACTCGCGCTCGTGATTGCAATTGCGATTTCTGTTCTGGGGGGGCTGGCATTCTTGGGCATTCTGATCAAAGTGGGTCCTTTCTAGGAGAGCTGCTTGTCCGCCACTCAGCTTCAGGCCCAGCTCGCTGTCGTTATCCTTGCTTCTGTTTTCCTGTTCGGGAAATGGCTGAGGCTCAGAAGTGAGAGCAGATCAAGGAACTGGATTACAGCCAGCGCTGGCGCATCAGTAGCGTACGTCTGGCTGCACATCATCCCAGAACTAAGTGAGGCTCAGGGCAACTTCACCAGCATGACCCGGGACATGAGACTACCGCTGCCCGAGTTCCGTATCTATCTGTCCGGATTGCTGGGATTCGTGCTCTTCTACGGCTTGGAGCATATGAGTTGGTCCCGCGTTGATCTTGCCGGACGAGACACCGGGCAAGCCGGCCGCGAGAACCTCATTTATAAGCTGCGCCTCGGCGGGTTTGTCGCTTATGGCGGACTGGTTAGCTACTTAATGGTGCGTGATTCCGAGCGTGGTCTGCTCTCGTTGCTGACCTACCTCGTCGCTATGGGCCTGCACTTTATCGTGGTGAATCACTCATTCAGCGAGGAATACGGAGACAAATATGATCGCGGCGGAAGGTGGCTCCTCGCTCTCGCTGTGTTAGCAGGAGGGTTCACCGGAAAATTCGCCCTACTTCCAGAGCACACAATTTTGACTTTGTTGGGATTCGTTGCCGGCGCCGTTATTGAGAACAATACCATGATGGAATTAGCCAAGGGGAAAGGCGGCCGATTCTGGGCCTTCTTTGCCGGCGCAATGGGTTATTCCCTTCTGCTGGTGGCGATCTAAATCGATACCGAACCCTACATGGGTAGGTCGGCGAGGAGGATTAAATGGAGTCGTTACTAGGAGTTGCATCGAAGGCACTCATAATCGTGTTCCTTCTGAGCACAATGATTTCGATCGGGCTAGAGGTCACGCTCAAGGAAATCATGTTAGCTGCGAGCAACAAACGCTTATTCATCAAGGCATTGGTTGCGAACTTCATCCTCGTACCGTTCCTGGGCTTGGGTATCGCCCGGATCCTGCCGATGCCGATGAACATCGAGACCGGTTTCCTGCTGCTCGCTGCGGCTCCGGGGGCGCTTTTTGCGATCAACTTCACGCGAAGAACCCAAGACAGCGTACCGTTTGCTGCTGCTTTACTATTTTCACTGACAGTGCTGTCTATTGTTGTCACGCCCTTTCTCGCCCAGCTATTGCTGAATGTCGATCAGCCGGTAACGCTGCACTACGACAGGGCTGTACAGGTCTTGTTTCTTTATGTCCTCGTGCCTCTTCTGGCGGGTCTTGCCTTGAATCGGTGGGCTAATCCGATGGCGCTACGGTTACGCAAACCTTTAAGCGCCTGCGCCGGCGTTTCTTTCGTGCTGGTGACGTTTCTTACCATGGGCCTGAAATCGGCGGCGACAAAACAGATCGGAATGAATGGGCTACTGGCAATGCTGCTCCTGATCGCAGCAAGCATGGTAATTGGTTGGATGCTAGGCGGACCGGACAGGGGTACACGGCGTGTCCTGACAGTGAATACGAGCATGCGCAATGTCGCGCTCGCCCTCGCGATCGCGTCACGTAGCTTTCCTGGAGCGGACGTTGACGTCGGGGTTCTGGCATTTAGTGCGTTGATGTTGCCGCCGAATGTGCTGTTCACAATTTACCAGAGCCGAAAAATGAAAAAGCTCGTTGCCCATACTCAATCCGCGACGGCCAAGTGAGTTGAGGTCGACTTTCATCGACCACTGTTGCCTACTACACGCACGCGGATGCCGTAGAACTTCGTACGATCTCGCAATGAAATGAGCACGTGATATGCACTCAATCGTTGGACCGTTGTCGAAATCTTTGGCGATCGCGTTTCTGGTGTGCATGACCATGTCGTTAGGATTGGAAGTTACCTGGCGACAGCTCCTGACCTTGCTCCGCGATAAGGGACTGCTCTTTCGTGCTCTCGCCGCCAATCTCATTCTTGTGCCCTTGCTCGGTCTGGCATTGGTTAGGGTTTTTCCCTTGCCGTTGGATTTTGCAAACGCTTTTTTGATTCTCGCTGCGGCGCCGGGAGCACCCATGTCATTAAGGTATACGAGAAACCAAGATGACGATGCTCCGTTCGCAGCAGCACTGCTGTTTGTGCTTATCCTTGCCGCGATTTGTTTTACACCCTTAATAGCAGAACTGATTCTTCCGGCACAGACCAGACTTAGTGTGCCTTACGATCGAGTGGCAACGGTCGCATTACTGTATATGGTCTTTCCTGGGTTGCTTGGGATCGCCATTCAGCGTTGGGGTGGCGAAGAGACCGTCATGATTCGAAGTGTGACCTTCATATCGGCAAGGGTGTTTTTCCTGGCCTGGGTGATCCTTGTGACGGCGGAACAGTCGCGGGCGGTGCGACAACTGGGAGTCCCTACACTAGCTGCTATGGCGTCACTGATCATTGGATCGATGATTATTGGCTGGCTCCTGGGTGGGCCGCAGCGGGAGAACCGCAGGATCCTCGCAACCGGTACCAGTATGCGCAATGTCGGATTGTGTGCGGTGATTGCCATCGAGAGCTTTCCCGGTACAAAAGTTGATATTGCTCTTGTGGCATTCAGTGCTCTGATGGTTACTCCAAATTCATTGTTGCTGTTCTACGAAAACTATTGGGAAAGGCGGAGAAAGGCGCTAACCACCGTATCCTGAACGAAGTTCGCTCCAGCGCCGTGCAGAACAAACATGATCGGTTGACCGAGTTGTTTCAGGCACGTTGAGCCTTCCTGCTCACGATCTTATGAGCCGCCGCCCAAGCTTGTTGGAACGAGCCTCCGATGCTTGCGCTTGCCGCAAATACGCTCTCCTCACCAATTACCTGCATCAGCCCCGTACGCTCAAGTGCGCGCCTCACTGATGGTTCGACTCCAAATAGCATGAGCTTGTTTCCTCTTGCTTGAAGCCGGCGAAGGTACCGTTCCAGCATTGCAACGGCGCTGCTCGTTATCGATTCGCGTCCGCGGAGACCGAAGATGACAACGGAATTCTCGGCATTTTCCGGGGCAGGTAGCGCGGCTTCGAGCGTGTAAACCGCGGCAAAGAAAGCGTTCCCATAGGCGTGCAGCGCTACTACCGAGTCACTCGGCAACTGAGCAGGTGCTGCGACCTCCTGAAAATCACCATCTCCCGAACGCACGATTTGGACAAGGCGGACTTTGGTCGAGGACGAATAGATGTAGACGAGCAGGGTTAGTCCTACGCCCGCGAAAATCGCCCAGTGCAATGGAATTAGCAGTGTAAGAACAAAAGTGGCCACCATTGCGGCTCGCTCCGCAATATGCGTATTCCAAACTTTGGCGATCCGGTCAGGATTCAGAACACCTGTACCGATAGAAATAAGCAATCCAGCCAAGCCTGCCATCGGAACAAGTTCTGCAAAACCAGCAAATGTCAGCAGAACAATTCCGAGAACAACGCCGGCGAAAATGTTCGCCCACCTGCTC
>Ga0207139_1006_pt3 | contig 65799 bp, 62 predicted proteins | sample Alteio_BWMinHeat_7_FD_153585 | JGI IMG/M metagenome (GOLD analysis project Ga0207139, IMG submission 153585) | Enriched cells from forest soil in Barre Woods Harvard Forest LTER site, Petersham, Massachusetts, United States -... | ecosystem: Environmental > Terrestrial > Soil > Temperate forest >... | reverse complement strand
ACGAAGAGTTGGTCTGGCTGACTTTACGCAGGCTGTCGAAATCGGGGCTGTTGGTGAAGAAAAAGAAAGACGCGCAAGTCCTTGCATCCCGCAGGGCTGCCATGCGCAAGATAGGGGTGGCGGCCCTGGCATTGCCGCTGGTAACCTCCATACTTGTGCCGACGGCAGCGGCAGCCGGCTCGTGCTCGGGGTTCGGCGGGCAGTGTCAGACGCTTCCATGTTGCCCGCCGTTTGTTTGCAATACCTTAACTCACCTTTGTGTTTAATAAGGTGTCGGGGTTGATTTGGAGCGTGCATCTCGAACGAATCGGCTATGAGGTCCTAGGGCCGTCACCCTTCGAGCATGCACCCGTGGAAGATCCGAACCTGTACCGCGAACCCCAGCGCCGGCAACCACGACGGAGAGTAACAGTCACTTTATGCTACGGACTCTCGATAAAGCCGAACCAGCCGTGCGGCTTCGTACGCAAGTGTGAAACCTTGCAGGATAGTTTTGCGAGCTGCCGCGCCCATTTCGCGGCGAAGCTGCGCTCGCTGCAACAGCACAGTGAGGGTTTCACTTAATTCAACTAAATCGTCTGGATCGATAAGACAACCGTTGATGCCCTGTTCAATTACTTCTTCGATGGCCTGGCCTCGGCAGGCAATGACCGGTTTCGCTGCGGACATTGCTTCCAGGTAGACACGGCCCAAGCCTTCGTCGCGGCTGGGCAATGCGAAGATTGTGCCGCGCCGCATTGCACCTGCAATGTCGCTTCGATACCTGGGTCCGAGGAAGCGTATCTTTTCTGCAATGCCAAGCTCACGGCCCAACTTCTCCAAACGCGATTGTTCCGGACCGTCCCCGATTATCTCCCACGAAAAATCTCCACAACTCTGATGAATGGCCCCGAGCGCTCGCAGTAGGGGTTCGTGCCCTTTGATGGGAATCAGATTACCGACGCTGAGGATTACTGCGGGCACAGCGTCACTGCTCGAAGGAGTGAAAATCTGCGGATCGACACCGCCGTAAATTACTTGAGTGTTTACCGGCGCTGCAGCGCCTTCGATTACTTGGTCGCGAACCGTTTCACTGCCGCATATCACTCGGCGCGCCGAGCGATAGACCAACCGCGAGACACGTTTACACCACTTCTTTGCGTAACTCTTGACCTGATTGGTGGAGTACGCGTCCAGCCCGTGAACTGTTACCACAAAGGGGATCTTCAGTTCACGGCTAAGCAAAGCGGCGGCGTGCCCACAAGGCAAGGCCACGTGCGGATGGATGACATCAATCGGGCGAGTCTGATGCAGGCGGCGAATTTCCGCCAAAAGGCTAGTGAAAAGAAACACTCCAGACGTCGGGAGGCCGAAACCGCCGGGCAGCGCAAAAAAGTGGCGCCGACGGGCTGGGATCCCGGAATTGCAGGGGCGTGCGTGAGCGCGGTAAAAGGGCTGTACTGCGACCACCGTGTTTATCACGCCGAGTCGTTCCAGCCAAGGTAGGGATTCGGCGACAGAACAACCGCGAGCATCGTCGTCCAGGAGAGAATAAAAGGGAGTGAGGGTCAGCACGTGAAGAGTTTTTCCAGGCGGGATGAATATTTCCGCTGATAGCGAAGGGCCGGAAGTTATGGCAGGTTTCCCGTCTTCTTGCACGACATCATAATAATCGTAATAATTAATGATAGCCGGAAGGGAATAGTACTGGCACCCGGACACAACACTGTGCTCAACACCGTGAATTTATTCGGTGCCTCAGACGGGTGCCGCATCTTAACGTCCACGGAAACCCATCCATGCGTTGCCTTGAATCTTCCACGAGTCGCAACGTCGTACAAATCACTGTCATGCACGTACAGCAAATTGGGATACTTTGCTTCGAACGTGCAAAGGAAGTCGTCCAGTGCTTGCAATGTGGGCCCGCGGAAATCCTTCAGTGAGGAATTGATGGGAACGCGTAGAGAAATTTCGCTTCCCAGAAATCCGCAGAAATTAGATCGCGTCAGGATGCCCTACGAACGACTTTCTCTGGTCGGCTAGATATTTTCTATCCCCCAAATTTTCCCTGATTTCTGAAATCTCGAGTTTTTCAACACCCACAGATGGGATGAGAAGGCCGGTCTCCGACGGGATGCTGTACGCTCCCAAGTTATCGACGTGCTGGAAGCACAAGAGATAAAGGAGACCGGCAATGAAGAAGGTTAGCACCGCTGTGGCGAAACAGATCAGGATTTTTTCCGAATCAAAGCTGACGATCGGGTTGGACTTGGGCGATCGCTCCAGCTGGTATTGCGTGTTGGGCGAGACTGGAACAAAAGCTGGGCACAACTCCGAAAGCCATGAAAGAGGTGTTGGGAGGAAGGCCGTATTTTTAGCTCGCCGACGAAAGTCTGCGGATGCAAACAGGCCGGCTAGTTACTTCTAACTACTACTCACTTACAGAATTTGCCTAATTGACCAGCCCGTCAGTACGCCGTAGTATTCAGGACTGCTGCGGCATGGGCACGACAGCCCTTTCGTTTCCAGCCATGGAAGCGGAAAGGAGCATTTGCGCGGACACCGGTTGTTGCACCCACGACGACTCCCGGCTAAGTCCTAGAAGGTTACGGCCCCATTGAAAGACGCAGTCGTGGCGAGGCGGAGACCGCCAAATGCCAAAGGGAAACCTGAAACGAAAAATACTCGACCCTGAAAATGAGATCACTGACAAGGCGGATGAGCCAATATCCGCGGTCTTAGACAAGGTTGTCGAACAGGTATTTTGGCTAACGCGCGCCAATGGCGCTGCGATTGCTCTCCGCGACTCGCAGGGTTTGTCGTGCCGAGCCAGTCTAGGCCTGGCTCCGCCTGTAGGCGCACGACTGCTATCTGACTCCGGGTTTACCAGAGAATGCTTTGAAACTGGCCAGGTGGTGCTTTGTGAAGACGCCGAAAATGATCCACGAATTCGGCCGCCAATCGCAAGGACCTTGCAGTTGCGTTCCGCCCTGGCTGTTCCGATCCTCGGACGAGACTCAGTTCTTGGCGTAATTTTGGTGTTCTCTTCGAGCCCTTCCGCCTTTCATACCGCTTATGTCGCTGCCTTGCAACGTATCGCCCATTCGCTTGCTTCCATTTCGGCTCCAGAGCCGGCGCAGGATGAGCCACCGGTTACAGGCGGTCGCGTCGCGGCCGCAGCGCTCGCGTTCTCACTTGCCGAAGATCAACCGGCAGCCCGACTGCCTCTTGTTATGAGTCCTCTGGAGCGTCTGATCGATTCGCCGAACTCCACTCAAAGGGCTGAGGCCAGAAAGCCCGTTTCTTCGCGGCTCACTCTCGGCATCTTTCATCGGCTCGATGCGCGAGCATGGCTCGCTGTTGGATCGGCCCTTTCTCTTCTCTTCCTCTTGCTCCTCTTCGGACTGTCCCATCACAGGTCGACGAAGATACCCGCTGGCAACCCACGCGCCGTTGAGTCTCGGAGCCGCAAGAACTCGGATCTTCCGTCCCGCCTCGCAGCCACCCACCCAGATTCGAAGACGCTAATCGAGATAGACCTCGTAAGGAGAGTCACCACCCCGGCTTCACCAGCGCTTGTCATCGAAGGAGCGCCCAGAGGGACGCAGATTTTCGTCGATGATCGCTTGACCGGTGTAATAGGTTTGAGTGGTCAGGCAAAAATATCAACGGTTGCGCCCGGCCAACACCGCCTGCGTTTGACGCTGAATGGTTATCAAGACTACGAACTGGGCGTCGATCTACATGGCGGACAGACTTCCACGGTCACGGCTAAGCTGAAACCATTCGAGCTGCCGGCTTTGATTGCGCCCGCGAAGGCGCCCATTCTGATGGTCACCCGAGCAATTCCTCCGCCCGTCATATCCATAAGTATTTCCTCATCCGATTTCGTGCTGGCACGCACCCTCAAAGGCCACTCCGGCTGGGTCACTACCATGGCGTTCAGTCCGGATGGGGAGCGACTCGCCACAGGAAGTTGGGACCAAACCGTCAAGTTGTGGGAGGTCTCAACCGGAGAACAACTGAGCACCACGGCGAAAAAGAACAAGGAGATCCAAGCGTTGGCGTTCAGCCGGGACGGGCGTTGGCTAGCGACTGAGAATTCCTCGGACACGGTGACTCTGCGGGACGCAAGAACTGGCCAGGAACTGCGTGAGCTGGCAAGCGACAAGCCTCTGGGACCTTTAGGCAGTAACTGGGTTTATTCCATTGCTTTTAGCCCGGATGGCCGATGGCTGGCGACGGGCGTGGACGATAAGACAGTGAGGCTGTGGGACGTCAACACCGGAACCAGGGTGCGTGACTTTGCCACGTCCCGACGACGGGTGACCTACACAGCATTTAGCCCCGATGGCCGGCTGTTCGCTTCGGGAGACAACGACAAGACGATCACGATTTGGAATACCGCTGACGGCGAAGTACTGAAAAAGCTCACCGGTCACCGAAAGCCGATCTACGCAGTTGTGTTCAGTCCCACGGGTCGTTTGCTGGCATCGGCAAGTGGAGACAAGACTGTGAGGCTTTGGGACGTTGACAGCGGACGCGAACTCCACGCTCTAATGGGTCACGGGAATGTTGTGACTAGTTTGGCCTTCAGTCCTGATGGGCGCTGGCTGGTATCAGGCAGTTGGGACAAAACCATCAAGATCTGGGACGTAGAGACAGGACGAGAAGTACGAACCTTGGCCGGGCACGACCAGCCCGTCTATTCCCTCGCATTTGATTCTCATGGGCGCTGGCTCGCCTCGGGAAGCGAAGACGGGACTATTAAGCTGTGGCGATTGACAGGCGAGAGCAGAACGCCCTGAGATATCCGGGAAATCCCCGAGGAGCACATCATGCGTCACCAATCACATCACGATAAATTTGGGTCAGGAACGGAGAAAATTAGAAGCGTGCTGGCGTCGGTGTTGATGGCCATTGTCGTGGCCGGAGTCGCTGTTAGCACAGCCTGGTCTCAGAGCCTCAATTGGGAAGGGCAGGACGGCGTATTCATTACTCCGCTGGCCTATTCTGTCCCTACTGGCTCCGCCCCGGTAAGCCTGCCGGTAGTCTCTTATCACTTTCTCGACGCGGGTCCTGTGCTAGGCAGATTCCACCAGATATCAATAAGTATGGGAGCCTTCAACCGGCTTGAGTTTGGATACACAGCCAGCCTCCATCAGGATGGTGACACCGCGGGGTTGAGCAGTTTGTGGAGCGGCCGTTTCAACATTGTTCACGGGAAGCTGAATCTGATCAGGGAACGGCGAAGCCTGCTGCCCGCCTTGTCGGTGGGCTTCGTGGCACGCGCCGGGGTGCGAAATGTAGGCGGCGTGATTCAGGGAAAAGATACTTCCAATCAGGACTTCTACGCCGTCGCTACCAAAACGTTTACCGGCATCCGCAAGCTGCCGCTAGTTTTCAACGCTGGGTTCAAGGCCACCAGCGCGTCTTTGCTCGGGCTGGCTGGCAATGCTCCTGGCTACTACGGTCGCGGATTCGGTGCGGTTGCCCTCGCCTTTACCGGGCCAGGGAGAAGCACCATCCTTCTGGCCTCTGAGGTCATGCAGCAACCGCGAAAGATTGAAGGCTTGCCAGGAGCGGTCATACCGACCACGCTCACCTACGCGGTTCGTATCATACCGTCGGGGGCACTGCCTCTACGAGGCTGGGGCGTGGAGAATCCCAAACTTACAATCGACTTTGGTGTGGCACAAGCGGCGGGAAACATCATGCCGGGCGTGGATCTGCAAGCTCGCCATCAATTTGCCTTCGGTATCTCGTACGGTTTCTAGCGGCTGGCAATCTGCATGTTAGTCACGTGATGCCAAAGCAGGTCCAATAGCAGTGCGTGGTCGTAGTTGCGAAAATGACCGCCTAGCGGCGAGAGTCGCTGCTGTGCGAAACCTCCCGCTGGCGCGATGGGTCTCATTTACAGCGGCGCGAATCCTTTTGTGCTAACGCTATCGTCATCGTCAATCTGGGGAATCCTCGGGACAGAACCTGGCGCAATTCTGCTCTCAATCTCGAGGGCTCGAGTCTTTGCGCCATCGAACTCGCGTCGTTCGAAGAGTTGAGCTAAGCGCCGAGTTCCGGTGACTGGGTTAATCGCCTGGCCCAACCTCCATCGTCCAGACGGAACGGAGGTCGCCAAACAGGTGGCAGGATCAGCACAAAAGCCAGCGCGGTGAGTGGACCGCTTGCGTCTGCGTAGAGCATTCCATCTTTTCAATTCGGAAGGGCGCGGGCGAACTGCGGAACTGAGTTTTCCAGGCGGAGAGAATATTTCCGCTGATAGCGAAGGGCCGGAACTCATGGCAGGGACCCATCTTCTTAGACGCCACTAATAATCCACTAATAAATTAACAATCCACTAATAATAAGGATGGCGGGAAAGCAATAGCAGGTGGGCGCATGGGACACAATCCTGAAATCAACACCATTAGCTATTTTGTGCCTCGTGTGGAAGCGTAGGATTGGGCAGCGTCTTGCATCTTGACCTCAACGGAAACCGATCCATGCGTTGTTTTGAATCTCCCACGAGTCGCAATGTCGTACAAATCACTGTCATGCACGTACAGCAAATTGGGATACTTTGCTTCCAGCGCGGAAAGGAAGCCATCCAGTACTTGCAATGTGGGCCCGCGGAAATCATTCAGTGAGGAATGAAAGTTGATGGCATGCACCGAAACAATGCCCGGTATGCCCTGTGCGAAGCATTGCTCCGCAAGTTGCACGTATTTTTCGATGGAGAGTTCTCGCTGTGAGGGCTCGAAATCAATCGTCCGATGAAGGTTCAGAATCTCGCACTCGCCGATGTAGGGAGGCAAAGGCGCACCGCTTCCATTCTGAGCGACTCGTACCCCACACTGCGACCAAGCGAGAGAGGTATCTTTATTCGCCCGGTAGCCTGGTGCACAGGCGGATAAGGGGGGCGTTGAAAAGAACTTCTTGAAAACATTCGCCGCCTTGCGGATAAGTTCTGTCTGGGCCTCGGCGGATAGGAAACCAGCATGAGGTTTCTCTGGATTGCAGTATTCGTATCCGACCCAGGGCGTCCGCCAATGAATGAAGGGCGTTTCTGCTTTCCAGAGAGCCTGGAGCAGAGCGGCACGCTCTCCTCTTTTTGAAAGCGCATGCTCCACAGCGCTTCGGCAAAAGTGGGTCAATCCATGAAGCGCGGGATAGAAGACGCCTTCAGTGATTCCCAGGCGGTAAGCCTCGAAGAGTCCTGGGCGTTTCCATTTCCCAGGTAGTCCTTCGGTTAGCGGCAGCAGGTGAACCCGCTGCCAATCGTTTGCGAGCATCTTCTGAAAATCCAAGTTGGCCAGAACGAAATTCATCACCAGACAAGCCGCGCGCCCAGTCGAGTCACGATGGCGCTTCAACATGTCGCGCAGCGCAATCACGTCGTCGGCAGTTTCCAGAGTGTAGAAGTCGTAGGGATGTTCGCCCAGCCGGATGCCACTGGCCCGAAGCTGTTCATAGCCTTCGCAATCCCGCACCCCCACCCGTCCCCAATCGTCGCTCTGCAAAAGAACCAAGGGGCGGGAAAAGGAGAAGCCGCGCACCGGAGGGGTCTGCTTACGTCTCCAGAGCTTGGGTACGGAGTCAAACGCCATGCGTTAATCGGCCTAGCCAGGACTATACACCTGCTATAGCGAGGCTGGTCGTTGTCCCTTTTTCGCGATCTGTACCCGGGCTTTCTTGGTCGTTCAAAGTAAAGGAGTGGATAGATTCGGGTTGTGCGTGAGCGCTCCTCGGCTTAAAATCTTGTGCAACGATGCGATCTATTCCCAATGTCCTCCATCAGTTTTTGAGATTGGCCTTCATCCTCGGTGTCCTTGCTTTTCTCCAAGCGGCCGCCGCGCAGAGTGGCACTCCTCAGAACGGCTCGCGAACTGCACCGTCGCAGCCAGTAGGAACCGCCACTGTGCCAGTGACTACGCCCTCAGCACAAACCGCCTCCCATGCCTCCTCCGCACTAGTCCTCGGTCCTGGGGATGAGCTCGAGGTCACTGTATATGGCGCACCCGACCTGTCTAGACACACTCGCGTCAACGGTGATGGAAACATCTCCATGCCGTTGGTTGGGGATGTTCGGGTGGCAGGCCTTAGCAGCAGCGAAACGGAGGCGGCCATCGAAAGTCGACTACGCGAGCAGCACGTTCTTAATGATCCCCAAGTCTCCGTATACGTAAAGGAGTACACCAACGACGGAATTTCCGTCGCTGGCGAGGTCAACAGGCCCGGCGTCTACTCAGCTCTGGGGCCTCACAGGCTGTTTGACATTCTGCAGACGGCTGGGGGGCTTTCAGAAAAAGCTTCCGGCTCAGGTGTTGTCTCGCATAAAGGCGACGAAAGCAATCCCGTCACGGTTGAGCTTTCGAAGGATCCCTCTGAGATGGCGCGCAACAACATCGAATTGCAACCCGGTGACACCGTTTTCTTCGCTAAGGCCGCGATGGCGTATGTCTTGGGAGAAGTGAATAAACCTGGGGCATACATCCTAAACTCCACTGGCGCCGTGACGGTTCTGCAATTAGTGGCCGCTGCTGGAGGACCAACGCACAGTGCAGCTGTGGGCGGCGCTAGAATGATCCGGCGGACCCCTAACGGGTTGCAGGAGCGCACAGTACCCTTGAAGGCTCTTCTTCGCGGCAAGGGTACCGATATGCCAGTCTCCGCCGATGACATACTCTTCGTTCCGAGCAGCCGCATCAAGACGATTGCCAGCGCTAGTACGGTCGTAGCCACGAGTACTGCAAGCGCGGCTGTATACCGAGTTTTTTAGGGGAATGGCCACCCTGATCAGTAGAACGGTTGGATGTGCACTCATCGGGCCCAATCCATGGCTGGGCGTCAAATCGCAAACATTCCAGCAGAACGGAAACGAATATCCGCACACCACTGCACGCCAGGCAACGAAAATGTGAATGCGTTGCCTACTCGGCTATTTGAAGACTTCGGGAGGATGAGGTGTCCCTTTGCAACATGCTCTGATCACAGGAATCACCGGACAGGATGGCTCCTATCTCGCAGAACTGCTTTTATCAAAAGGCTATGAAGTGCACGGAGTCATCCGTCGTGCTAGCACATTCAATACCGGTCGCATAGATCATATTTATGAGGACCCGCACGCTCCCAACGCCCGTTTGTTCTTGCATTACGGCGATCTGTCGACCAGCAGCCGCTTGATCGATCTAATCTACGGCATCCGTCCGGACGAGGTATACCACTTAGGTGCCCAGAGCCATGTCATGGTTAGCTTTGAGAATCCAGAATACACGGGCGACATCACCGCCTTAGGGACAACCCGACTTCTTGATGCCATCCGTAGGAGTGGCGTAACCACCCGTTTCTACCAAGCCAGTTCGTCAGAGATGTTCGGTACGGCGCCGCCGCCCCAGAACGAAGAAACGCCGTTCCATCCCCGCAGCCCATATGGTGCAGCCAAGGTTTACGCGTATTGGGTGGCCACCAATTACCGTGAGGCGTACGGGATGTTCTGCAGTAATGGAGTGCTATTCAATCACGAAAGCCCACGACGGGGGCCTACATTCGTCACCAGAAAAATTACGCGCGCGGTTGCGCATATTTTTGCCGGCAAGCAGGACAAACTGTATTTGGGAAATCTGGAGGCGAAACGGGACTGGGGTTACGCTCCGGAATATGTGGAGAGTATGTGGCAAATGCTACAGAGGGAACGTCCCGACGACTACGCTCTGGGCACGGGTGAGTCGCACACAATCCGCGAGTTTGTTACCGAGGCCTTTGAATATGCCGGCCTGGACTGGCAAAAGCACGTTTTCCTTGATGATCGCTACAAGCGGCCTGCCGAAGTCGACTTTCTACTCGCCGACCCGAAGAAGGCGGAGCGTGAACTAGGGTGGAGACCCAGAATTAATTTTCGCGAGTTGGTGCGCATCATGGTGGACGCAGACATGGAGTCTCTGGGACTTACCTCGCCTGGGGAAGGCACACGAATTTTGCAGGAAAAGTTCGGCGCATGGCATCAGTGGAATAACAGCGTCTCCGATAACCTGAAGGCTGCTGCGGGAGGGGTGCTTGGGTAACGAGTTTGATTTTTGGGCAGATAAGACAGTTCTGGTGACCGGAGGCGGTGGGTTTCTCGGGCAGCATGTTCTCGGGAAGCTGAGAGCCGCTGGCTGCAAAAAGATTGTCGCGCCGAGAAAGCGCGAGTACGACCTACGCGAACGAGAACAAATTGTCCGACTCCTCGAACGTACGGAGCCAGATTTAATTATTCATTTGGCGGGAGTCGTGGGCGGTATTGGAGCCAACCGGTTGCACGCCGGTGAGTTCTTTTACGACAATGCCATTATGGGGATTGAACTCATCGAATGTGCGAGACGCCTGAATGTTCGCAAATTCGTGTGTTTGGGAACAATTTGTGCTTACCCAAAGTTTGCTCCAGTGCCGTTTCACGAAGAAGATCTCTGGAACGGTTACCCGGAAGAGACCAATGCACCCTACGGACTGGCGAAGAAGATGTTACTGGTCCAGGCACAGGCGTACCGACAGCAGTACGGGTTCAATTGTATTTATCTCTTGCCTGTGAACCTTTATGGCCCGAACGACAACTTCGATCCCCAAACGTCGCATGTCATTCCGGGGCTGATAAGGAAGCTGCTGGAAGCGAGAGCACGTGGCGATCGTACAGTTACGGTCTGGGGAACAGGCTCAGCTTCGCGGGAATTCTTGTATGTAGAAGATGCTGCAGGAGCTATTTTGCTGGCCGCGGAGCATTACGACAAGCCGGATCCGGTAAACATCGGATCGGGAGACGAGATCACCATTCGCGAATTGACGGCATTGCTATGCAAATTGACAGGGTTTGAAGGCGAGCTGATCTGGGACGCAACGCAGCCTGATGGCCAACCCCGACGCCGCCTCGACGTCGCCCGCGCCGAGCGCGAGTTCGGTTTTCTAGCCAAGACTTCGCTGGTTGATGGATTGCGGAATACTATCGAGTGGTACCAGAGGTACCAGACCTGTAACTCCTCTTACGAGCAGCAGAACCTGATTACGCCCTGACTCCCTCCAGCGCACGCCAAAAGCCCCAGATAACGTAGTTACACTGTTGGCGCACTGATGATAGCGGGGGCGGAAGTCGGTCTAGACGTTTCCGAAATGCCAAGGATCGATAGAATCCTCGCTACTCCAATCGGCTTGTCGTAGTATCTCTCAAAGGCACGGCGGGCGCGGGCCCCAGCCTCCCGTACCAGACCCCGATCCTGCTCCAGCCGTTCAAGAAGTCGGACTAGCCCCGCCGTGTCTCCCGGCTCAATTCGCCATCCGCATCGATGCTCTTCAAGGACGAGTGCCGGGGTCGCGCCCTGAGGGCCTATGTACAGAACCGGGCGCCCCGCCGCCATGATTCCATAGGTCTTGCTCGGCACGACCGCGCCTATGGTCTCAGGGATCTGCGTTATGAGCCCCAAATGGCCTTCTGTCAAACTTTGACCCAACTCAGAACGGCTGGCGTAGGACCGAAACTCGGCGTTACGGATCCTTTCCGCTCGGCAAAACTCTTCCAGCTGAACCCGCCGCGCCCCGCCACCCGCGAACACGAAGCGGAAACGGTTGTCGTCGCGAAGCTGGCGCATGGCTTCGGAGACTGTATGCAGCTCGTGGGCCAAGCCGAAGGTACCAGAATAGTGCACCACCAACGGCCCTTCGGGGAACGGACCGGGCATGATCTCGTCTCCGTCAGCCCAGTTTTCAGCCACAAGAATCTTGTGCTCAGGAATACCTCTTGCTACGAGCCGTGCTTTCATTTCGTCGCCGAGCGCGATGATTCCGTCGGCTCGGTTTCGTGAGATGTCTGCAAGAGCGCCGATCAGTCGAGTTACGATCGATCGTCCTTTCAGAACATTCAGATCCACCGCAATGTCCGGATATAGGTCCATTTCCCAGATATAGTGACGCGAGCCACGCAGCGATTTAAAAAAAGTACCCAGCAACGAAATGAGCGGGGGTGTCGTGAGCGTGACTACGAGCGCGGGTCTTGATGCCCAAAGGCCTCGCATCGCCGCACCTGCGAAGAAGGACGCATAGGAGACGACTCGGCCTATCTTTCCTCTTGAAAAAGGCACCCCTCCACACTGCGCAATCTTCACAGGAGGCGGTGAAGCCGCATCCCGCCCGCCATAGAGTGATCTCCCGCAGAGCACAGTCACCGCGTGGATGTCGGGATCGATCTCCCGCGTAACATCCGTTAGCAACTGACCGGTCGCCGCCGTGTCGGGCCAAAAGAATTGGTTAATAAATAGAACTTCCATGGAAACCAGCGTCGCGATCCAGGGCGTATTTCGGCCGCGGAGATTGCCCGCCTCAATTGGACACGTTCACCCGGTCTGCAGTTCCGCAAACACCGCTCGGCTTTCACTCAGATCGGCATTTTCCTCCTTACGCAAGAGGAACCCACCAATCGAGAGCACGTCCATCTGCGTACGCAGGAAGCAGTCGATGGCCTGGGCAGGCGTTTGAACGATGGGTTCATTCTCATTGAAGGACGTGTTGAGCAGCACCGGCACGCCAGTCATTTTCTCGAATTTGTGAATCAAGTTCCAATACCGTGGATTCACTTCACGCTCCACCGTCTGGAGCCTCCCGGTCCCGTCCCCGTGCGTCACTGCCGGAATCCGTTCGCGTTGTTCCGCCTTGATCTTGTAGGCCATCACCATAAACGGCGACGGGTAATCCGTTTCAAAATACTCGCTCACCCTCTCCGCCAGAATCGAGGGGCAGAACGGCCGGAATGGCTCGCGGTACTTGATTCGGCTGTTGAGTATCTCTTTCATATCCTTGCGACGCGGGTCCGCAAGAATGCTTCTATTCCCAAGCGCTCGTGGCCCAAACTCCATGCGACCCTGAAACCAGCCTACAATCTTCCCTTGAGCGAGCGCCTCCGCCGTGCGGCCAAAGAGGTCGTCTTCCAGGAGCTTGTGATACTTGCATCCGACCGCCTCCAGGTCATGGAGGATCTCACTGTCGGAATACTCGGGCCCGTAATAGACGTGTCGCATCTCAAAGCTACGCGGTAGCTTCAACTCTTGGTGCTGCACATACAGTGCCGCGCCAATCGAGGTTCCCGCGTCGTGCGCTGCCGGTTGAATGTACACGTCTTGGAAGTCCGTGCGCTCGAAAATCATACCGCTGGCCACGCAATTCAAGGCTACGCCGCCTGCCAGGCAAACCGCGGCCGCGCCTGTCTGCTTTTGGACAAAATTCAACAGCGCAAAGTAATTCTCCTCGAGCACCAACTGCACGGAAGCCGCCAAGTCCTTGTCTCTCTGTTGGATCTCAGATCGCGGCGCGCGCGCTTCACCAAAATCCTGAGACATCTTGTGCGAGAAGATCGCGCCCAGAGTCGGCTCGCCGCCATACCAAGTCATCTCCACGCCCTTGCTGTGATGGGTAAAATAGTCCAGATTGAGCCGGCACTGATCGTTCGCAGTTCCGACCACGTTCCGCACCTTTTCCGCAAAGCGCGGCTCCCCGTACGCAGAGAGGCCCATCATCTTGTACTCGTCGCCATACTTTGGGAAGCCAAGGAATTGCGTGAATGCAGTATAGAAAATGCCCAGCGAATGGGGGAAGGAAACCGAGCCTCGCACTTCTATCTGATTGTCGTTCCCGATTCCCCACATGACGCTACTGAAATCACCAAAACCGTCGATCGAGATGACGGCGGCCTCCTCAAAGGGCGATGCGAAGAACGCGCTGGCAAGGTGTGCCCGGTGATGTTCGACGAAATGTACCTGCCGCGTCGCACGAGGAACGATTCCCTCGGCAGCGAGCACCTGACCTAGTTGCGCAATACGAGCGCTGTTGGCAGCACGGGACGTGAGGCTCAACCACTGGTGGGGTCGCAGTGCCACCCGCAATAGTTTGTCCGTCAGATGAGCCTTGGGATTGCGAGAAACCGCTATATGGTCCGGTTGCGCTCCCTGAAGGCATGCCTTTGCGGCCAGCAAAGGCAACCCAGCCCAGTGCTTGATGCGATTCAGTCGCTCCTCCTCCACTGCGGCTACAAGCTGTCCGTCGCGCAGCAATGCCGCCGCCGCATCGCCGTGGTACGCGTTAAGTCCTAAAATTTTCATTTCCGTTTTAGTCCGCCCTCCGGTTCCCGGCAGTCAGGATCAGACCCTTCGAAACATAGCGATGGCCTTCCTCAATCCAAACCGTCGTATCATCTGGGTTTCGTTGTCATCGATGATGTTTAGCCATTCAGTGTAATAAAAAAGTGAACTCGCGTTCACTCTCGATTGTAAGCGCCACCCTTTTTCCGCAATCGCTATCTCAATCGAGGCTATTGTCTGTTCGCAAAGTAGCTGGACTTGCAGTTCTGTTGTCGCCCTCTAGCAGCATTCGAGCTAGTATCGTCTCGAAAATTAATCGTTCATACGCATAAGCCCGCGAAGCACCAAACCGAAGCGGTCCTCCGGCCTTTACATATGAGTAAGCCCCCCAGAGTGCAGGACTGATTCCCACCATTCGAAGCCAGTCTTTGAAATTCCTTTTCGGCGCGCGTTTGATCCGGGCAGCTTCGAGCGAAGCGTACTTCACCTGGTTACTCATCCATCGGTTCACAGGCTTCAGATCTTCATGAATCAGTTGTGATCGGAATCTGTAGACTTTGCAGTTCACCATGAAGACCTGGGAATGGCCGGTTTGATCTACACGAACTTGATCCTTACGGAATAAACGTATCTGTGCGGGATAGACGGACCCCATCAGGCCTCGCCCCAGTATCCGGTACTCGAACGGGATTGACGCCCCCACAAAATCATCGCGCTCAAGGAACCTATTTAGTTCATCTTGAAACCCAACACTAGGACGCATGTCCGCATCCAACGCAAGCACATAATCGGTCGCAATCGAGGTTTCGTGGATCGCGTACATCCATTGTGCGCGGTGATTATCAAATCCGCGCACGAACCAGTCCACATAGCCGAAAGAACGCGCGATCTGCTCCGTCTGATCGGTCGAACCCGAGTCAACCACAACAACTCGAGGCGCCCACGCTAGTGCGGAAAGTGTGGTCTTGATGTTACTGCTCTCGTTGAAAGTAAGAATAACTGGAGTAACATTCATATCTGGGTGTCTGCCATGTTTTGCATCATCAGTTTTTATTTAAGCCACGCACCGAGGTCGCCAAGGTACCACGCGATTGATAGAGCATCCTAAAAGAGAAGTTTTCACGCGACCTCACAGTCCATGGAGCTCTATCCTGCAGCCGCGTACGCTGGTGCTGCTTGCTGAGTCTCCAGCCAGAACCCGAGAGTAACAAGAGCCCACAATCGTGACCAGGCCGGGCTGTTTGGTTCGCGACGAAACAGTTCCTGTACGTCGTCGATTCCGGTTGGGTCAAGCAATCCCGAGTCGCGCAGGGTGCGAAGACTTACTTCCATAACCTCACGTAAGGGCCCCCGCAGCCAAGCGGATATCGGAATCACGAAGCCCCGTTTGGAAGACGCGACAGGCAGTTTCCCATACACCTCAGCACAGATTTGTCGCAACAGATACTTCAGGGGAGTTCCCTTGGGCAGCAAAACATCTCCAGGCAGCCGAAATGCCCATTCAATCAAGTCCAGGTCCAGAAAGGGAACACGGACTTCCAACGAGTTCGCCATCCCGAAGACGTCGCTGTCGCGTAGCAGAATGTTCTGCAGGTAAAATGCAGCATCCAGTCTTGCCACGGAAGACAAGAAATCACTGGGTATGTAGTAACCCTTGTACTGCAGTTCCTGAACCTGAAAGTCTTCTGACAGACGAAGGGTTTGGGCATCTAGGCCGAATGCTTCCATCCCAGAGTCGCCGATCAAGCGACGATGCCGGAAATACAACCCAATCAGTCCTGGATTGACTTTAGCGATCTCATGCGCTTTTTGTCTGACGGTATCGTTGGTGAATGCCGTAGCACACCACGCTGCGGCAGTACGCACTGACTCCGGAAACGGACTGAGCCAAGTCAGAGCATTATAGATTCGGGGTACACGGTGAAATAGGTTGTAGCCTCCGAACACTTCATCGCCACCCAACCCTGAAAGGGCTACTACGATCCCCTGTTCGCGGACTGCGCGGGACACAATGTAGGAGTTGAAGCCATCCATCGACGGCTGATCCATCGATTCCAATGCTTTGTGGATCCAATTCAGAGCAGTCCTGTCGCTGACTGGACAGTCGTGGTGACGTATCCCAAAACGTTCCGCCGCTACTTTAGCCGCCAGGATCTCGTTGTACTCAGGATGGTCGGGGAACGATACCGTAAATGCGTCGAGGTTGTGTCTTTCGGGAGTAAGCCCGAGCAACGCAGTAGAATCCAGCCCTGAACTCAGGAAGAGACCAACTTGCACATCGCTGAGTAGATGCCGGCGCACCGATTCCTGCAGGATGCCGCGTCCCTCCTCTACAAGATCGGTAAGACGGCGCTCGCGCTGCGATTTCTCGGGCAATGGAAACTGCCAGTATCTTCCTTCCGCCACAACACTTCCACGATCATCCCGTTCCTGCCAGCAACCGCGAGGCAGCGAAAATATGCCCTCGTAGACCGTGAGCGGCTCCTGAACTGCGCCATATGCCAAGTATCCAGCCAGCGAGCGTCGGTCAACGCGAGAACCCAACACACCGCTTTGGAGTAGCGCTCGCACTTCGGAAGCGAAGACAAACCATTTATCTTTTGTTTCCGCATAGTAGAACGGTTTGATTCCCATGGGATCGCGCGCAATCACAAGACGTGAGCGACGGGCATCCCACAAGGCGAAGGCAAACATTCCCCGAAGGCGCGTCAAACATTCGGTTCCCCATCGCTCATAAGCCCGCATGAGGACCTCGGTGTCACTGTGACCTTGGAATTGAAGACCGTCCGTCTTCAGCAGGTCACGTAGCACGGGGGCGTTATAGATCTCTCCGTTGTAAACAAGAACGTCGCCAGTGGCTTCGTTAACCATTGGCTGGTGGCCCAGGGGAGACAGATCTTGGATGGCTAGGCGCCGGCTTCCCAGCCCAACCATCGTTTTGCCAACCGATATTACCGTTGAACCACCGTCATCAGGACCTCGGTGCAACTGTGCATCGAGCATGGATCGCAGAGACCCATTTATCTGATCTGACGATAGTGCACCCACGATTCCGGCGATTCCGCACATTCGATAAATCCTTCATTGACGTTTAACCACTGCATTCATCAATTATGATCGCGCCGAACGCATCGCTGATATAAATCGAGCATCTGCTTCGTCACAGAATGCCAAGAAAACTCGTTCCGCATCCATTCTCGTCCTTTCAAGCCCATGTTTTGCAGCCGCATGGTACTGATGCTACGAATTGCAGCGGCCAGGCTTTCAGGGTCATTGTCCACCCACAAACCACACTGCATCTCTTCGAGGCGACTCCAAGGAGTTCCCTTACTAGCAATCACTGGAACGCCATGGGCAAGGGCCTCGGCTACAACGATAGCGAAATTCTCGGTATAAGACGGCACCAGAGTCACGTCAGAACTTTCGAACAGTCTTTTCTTGGCTTCCGACAAGACTTCTCCCATCATCTCCACTCGTCCCTCCAGTCCTAGAGCGTGAATTTGTTCTTTGAGTTGCGAAGCGTACCGCGGTGCTCCCCCCCCTGCTATCGCCAGACGCCATGGAGGTGCCGAATCGATGAGACTGCAAGCCCTCAGCAAGGCCTCAATTCCCTTCTTCGGATCCAAGCGCCCGATGAAAAGCAATCGAAGCTCTCCATTTCCCTCCCTTCGGCTGAGGACGGCCGGGACATCGACTCCGTTGGGAATCATGGCCATTCGCAACTTCGGGAAACGAGACGAAGTCTCGCGGTTTTCAAATTCTGAGGTGACGTGCATCATCAACTCAGCGGGATCAGCTGCGTGATACCACAGAAAATCCCAAACCCCCTTTATGCCTATTCGTCTTGAACCTTTCCAGCGCTGAAGAGCCCCTCGCGGCGACCAAATTAGCGGCTTGTTCATTGAACGAGCCCAGAAGACGGTTGGGAAAGTCGGAAAGCTATAAACTGCGGTCAGGTGGACAACATCTGCCCACCGCATGTATGCCGGCAGTAACCGCATCAAGGTTGGTGAAACTGAATGCCGTAGTCGGCGCGGGCAATAGCGAACTCGAAATCCTTCTGGAAGCTCTACCTCGTCGTTCGTTTCCACGTCTAATACTTGATCTAAGCCGTTCGCGTCTGTGGTTAGAACCCGAACCTCGCAGCCCAGTTCGCCTAGGTTCCGACACAGCTCGAATGTGGAGCGAATTGGGCCACCATACGAATAGGCGGGGTGGAAACACGGTGACACATGCAAAACCTTCATCAGGCCTGCTTTAGAATCCAAAAACTAATATTCTACAGAAGCTCTTTCACGTTGTCGTTGTAGCGTGGTACTGAGATCAAGAGCCATGACGCTGTAATAGATGCCTGGCCGCTCATCAAGTCTTAGGTTCCCGATGCTAAGCTGGTGATCATGGGCGCGAGGAATGACCAGGACCGCTTGCACGAGTTGACCTACAAAAGCAAGGAAGTTGCAAATGGGCAAGACGCGGGGTTGGGGCTTGGAAGCCGCCGGTGCGGCTAAGCTTGGATTAAGACAGTACAAAAGCATTCGTAGCGACACGCGGACGCATGTAACAAGCAAGTTCTTGGGCCGAAGAGAACCGTCTCCGCCGGACTGCCACAGGAGAGAATTCGCTCGTTGGTCTATGATGTCCACCTTGCTGGAGTAGCTAAACATTTTCTTGAATGAAAAAGCTCCCCAGCGATAATGACTGTGAAGACATACACCCTATGGCCCAATCAGATCGCAGACCCTGCAAGATTTGTGACGGTTCAGGAAAGTTCATTTGTACAACCCGGAATGAACACGGCAGCGTGAAGGAAATTCAAAACTATCGCTGCGTCAAGTGCGGGCTTGTTTTCGTTGGGAACGCTCTCACTGACAATCAATTGAACGAGGCTTACGGTACGATTGATTGGGAATGCTACTATTCTGAAATCAAGAAGGAGAATGCTGCAAAAATCAAGTCCGCTTGCCTATCTTTGAAAGGCTTGATCACTGGTAGTTCAAGTAAACGAATCCTGGACATAGGTTGTGGCAACGGCGAGTTCCTTCAGGCGTTGCGGGACGAAGGTTATATATCCCTCGCTGGTCATGAAATTCCGGGAGTCGATCTCAGACACCTTGAGCTGATGGACATCAAAATATACCGAGACATGGACTGGTCTTCTATTCCCTCTAGTGCGTTCGACGTGATCACCATGCTTGACGTCGCCGAGCACGTAAAGCGTCCAGTTGAGCTGTTCGAGCAGTGTTTTCGAATGCTCAGAATGGGTGGACATCTTTATTTTCACACTCCCGTCGTCACCAAATTAGACCGCACGATGCACTGCGTGGCCGTACTGCCTGTCATTGGGAAGCTTGGCCGAATTTGGCAAAGGGGACGAACTTCCATCTTTCATCTCCAGAACTACACTGACAAGTCGCTTCTACTTGCCTTGTCGAGAGCCGGCTTCGCTGAGATCCAGATTCGCAAGCGAAACGAACTCTCTTGGCCACTTCGCCGCTACGTGCGAGTTTACCTTTGCGAGAAGCAACACCTTCCGTCGGGTCTTGCCCCAATTCTTGCGCCCTTGTTCTATCCGCTGCTGGCCACGGATTTTTTCAACTCGAACAAAGGCATCGTAACCGCTCAAAAATTGGGGTGCGGCCACGGGGTCTGCTTTTGACGTGCTCCCCGTTGTTCCAGCCAGCAAAGACCGAATGACCGGCTGCACATTTCTGTACCAATCGAAACTAAAGATTTTGGCCGAACAGGAGGGGATCCATCAGCACTCATCGTCGTCGCGTCGGCGCGGCTCTCTACTCGAAAAGAACGAGCTAAGCCACTGCGTTGATGCGTAGAGTTAACCGGAATTTCATCAGCGCAATCGAGACTACGCAAACGCAGAAGTCGCTTCAGTGACAGCGCGACGGTAGCGATCCCATGTATACTCCTCCGCCCTTTTTCTTCCCGCGCGCCCCATTGCAGGTAACAGGCTGCGGTTCTGGTTGAACCACCGCAGCGAGTCAACCAAGCCGTCCAGATCGCCGACGGGAAGCAACCGGCCTGACGCCTCGGTCAGTACATCGGTGCCGCCCGTAGCGGCGGAGGCGATTGCAGGAAGACCGCATGCCATTGCTTCCAGCAGCACCAGCGCTAATCCTTCGAAGAAGGATGGAAAGACGAATACGTCGGCCCGGCGATAATGATCACGGAGCGCCTCCGAAGAAAGCGCCGAAACGTGAGTAACGTCGCGCGGGAGCGAGGCTTTTTTACTATCGCTCAAATTCCATGACCCGACAAGCTGGAGTTCTGCAGACCGAAGTGCAGCCTTCTCCCATGCCTGAAGCAGGACGGGAATCCCTTTGCGTAGCGAAATCTGTCCGGCGTAAATGAAGCGCAGCACTTCGGATCCCTCTTTCCGCGCGCCTGGCTTCCAGAATTCCAAGTCGACGCCGTAGGGTGCCAACGCGAGATTCTTATTCGGATGGAATGTCCGGACCGTTTCCGCTACGAAGCTGCTCGGGGCTAACACGAGATCGGCAAGTTCCATCTCCTGACGTTTTTGTTGGTAACGAACGTGGCGGCTGGACGGCAGTCCAGCAGCGGGCAGCCAGTCGACAAACTTTTGCGCAAGTTCCAGCTGCGTCTTTTCCCACGCGGGGTAATAGCCGATCGGCATGTCATAGATACACGCCTTTCCAAGACGCTTAGCCTCTTGAAATTGCCAGAGAGAACAATCTTCGTATGCGTGAACTGCGCGCACGCTGACACGCCGGCATTCTCTCTGCATGGTGCGCATCAGCCAGTCATTAGCCTCGTAGGCGAGAGCCTCGTCTCCACGTCCTAGAGCCCGTGTGATGAGGCGGCGCATCTCTCCCAGACGGCCCTGAATCTTGGGCGCGCCAGCAAGCGCGGGAAAACGACGACGTCGGAACCGTCGCACCATCGGTCGCAGGGGGCCGACACGCTCAAGCAGTTGCAAGGTCAGCAGAGATGGCATCCAAGCCACACAGAAAGCCTCCAATCGATGCGCTTCGAAATGTGCCAGCGCGGCATTGTGGGAAAAAGGAGTACCGCTGGGATGCCCGAATAGAACGGTCACCCCTCCGGACCTCGCCAAAGATCAGTGGGTAACAGACACACTCGAAACCTTTCTGTGTGGGCAGTTCCTTGAACGACGTGGGACGACTGACTGTCTAGCATTTGAACCATTGTTTGGTGCACTTCATTGCGTTGCGGTGCACTAATAATCTCGCTCCAACCCACGTGATTTCACGATGAATGCCCACCTGATCGGAAACTATTACGGGCAATCCCTTGGCCGTCCGTTGGCCATCGCTTCCACGACTGTGATCCTGTAATTTTGAGGGATGATTTTTAGACTTATCGGTTAGAGCTAAAAATATAGGTGAGGGCCTGACGGTTCTAAACGACGTCAGGTTCTGGGAAGAGCACTGTTCTGTCGGCAGATCACTGAAGAACTGGAGTTGTGACCCTCGCAATTAGCTCCGTGGTGCTGAAGCCCTCGATAATAGGCGCGATCTTCACTCTGCCGCCCCAGGAGCGGACTTCTTTTGCCCCTACTACTGTTTCTTCGCTATAGTCGCCCCCCTTCACAATCACATCAGGCCGAAGCACTTCGATTATGCCCAGCGGTGTCGGATCCTCGAATACGACCACTGCGTCGACGGCCGTAAGTGCCGCCAGAATACGAGCGCGTTCGCGTTGGCCCATTATGGGCCTCGACGCTCCCTTGAGCCCGCGCACAGAGGCGTCGCTATTGATAGCGACGATCAGGCGGTCGCCCTCATGGCGCGCTTCTTCCAGCAACGCAATGTGGCCGACGTGTAGCAGATCGAAACAGCCATTGGTAAACACAATGCTCTGACCGGCCAATCGCCATGCAGAGGCACGCACTCTGAGCTGCTCCAGAGATAGCACCTTTTCTTGAGCGTTCAATGCAATATCGGGCATCAAGTTCATCAACAATTCGTCCCTATCAACCGGAACCGTTCCGATTTTGCTGACTGCAATCCCCGCGGCCACGTTGGCTATCTGGACAGCGGTTTCCATCTCCAGCCCGCTAGCGATAGCTAAAACCAATGTTGCGATAACGGTATCGCCTGCGCCGGAAACGTCAAAAACCTGCCGGGCAACGGTTGGGGCAACGAATGTCGTATTTTCTCTTATGACAGCAATGCCTTTCTCACTCAGGGTCGCAGTCATGCAGTCCAGACCCAGCTCTCTTGTCAGTTTTTGCCCGGCGGCGAGAAGAGCGTCCATATCCTGCAGCCCAATTCCGGTCACCACCGACAGTTCAGCCAAGTTAGGACAAATCGTTGTTGCACCACGGTACCGTGCAAAGCTGCGCTGCTTGGGATCGACCAGCACCGGAATGCCTCGGCGCCGGGCTGCTCGGATCGCCTGTTGGCAGACATCCTCGGTAAGAACGCCCTTGGCATAATCCGATAGCACTACCGCATCTGCGGAAGGCATCGCTGATTCGATTTTTTCAATCAAGACGCCATGCACGTCGGCTGGATAGCCATCGGTCTCTTCCATATCCAGGCGCAGCATCTGCTGTTTGCCACACAGGATCCTAAGTTTTGTGGTGGTTGGATGGCCAGGGACTGGTATCATCTTCGACTCGATACCGGCTTCACGCAGATGCTTCTCCAATATGGCCCCATCCGCATCTTCACCAACGAACCCGAATAGCGTCGCCTTCCCGCCTAGCCCTATAATATTCATCGCCACATTGGCAGCGCCGCCAGGACGCTCATTCCGGTGCACAGCACGCACAATCGGCACGGGCGCCTCCGGGGAGATCCGCGCCACATTACCCCAGATATAGCGGTCGAGCATAAGATCGCCGATTACGAGAACATGTGTGTTACGCCAAGCGCCTTCGATCAATTCCACGACCCGATGGAGAGATTGAATCATCACGGTAGTACTACCTTTTCCACAGAAGTGATTTCAGAGATGTTCAGCTCGACCCACTCGCAGAGCATATGCCCGCATAAAATGTGTCCCTCCTGGATGCGCGCCGTGTCTTTCGACGCAATACGCAACGATTCGTGGGCGATCATGGCCATGGCTCCGCCCTCCTCTCCAGTAAATGCCACAGTGAAAGCCCCCAGTGCCCCGGCAGCCTCCAGCGCGAGGCAGACGTTCTTACTCTTGCCTGAAGTGGAAATGCCTACCAACACGTCGCCTGCCACGCACAGCGCCTCCACCTGACGGCGGAACACCTCTTCATACCCATAATCGTTCCCAATTGCGGTCAGGATGGAGGTGTCTGTGGTCAGGGCGATGGAAGCCAATCCACGCCGCTCCTGGCGAAAACGTCCAACTAATTCCGCAGCAAGATGCTGGGAATCAGCCGCACTGCCGCCATTTCCGCACCATAGCACCTTCTTCCCAGCGACTAGAGCACGGGTCATCTCAGCAGCAATCCGTGCTAATATCGGTTGCTGTGCGAGCAGCGCTTGAATCACCGTCAGATGCTCGGTGATAGCCTTCTCGAAGACTTCGGACATCTCTAGTTGCGTTGGCACTTCCTGCTCAGGCTGCGGTTAACGGTAGTGATCGACCGACCCGAACCCAAGGTTCCTTGGGTTTCTTGTTACTATGAAACCTATTGCTGATGGTTCCCCACCCGCAACCGGCAAATTCCCAGGAATTAAGTACGTCTTTCTCGATCGCGATGGCGTGACAAATCGCAAACTTCCCGAAGGTCAATTCGTTCGTTGCTGGCGCGACTTTGAGTTTCTTCCTGGTGCCGAGTCTGCGATTGCGGCCCTGAACCGCTCTGGGCGCCACATCATCGTCATCAGCAACCAGCGTGGCATTGCTCTGGGACTCTATACCTGCGCTGACGTCGAAACTCTCCATATGAAATTGCAAGAGCGCATGGCTGAGCACGATGCGCATATAGATGCCTTTTACTACTGTCCGCATGACCGGAACCAATGCGACTGCAGAAAACCGAAGACAGGCTTATTTGAACAAGTTTTCCGGGACTTCCCAGAAGCGTCGAGGCAAAACAGTATCGTCATTGGTGATTCGATCTCTGATATCCAGGCCGCCCGCGCACTCGGCCTCTTAGCAATCTTCATTCAGGGGGACCCCAAGACTCAGAAACCCGGCGCAGAAAAGGCTGCGGCCCTAGCCGACGCAGTTGCTAACTCTCTGATCGAAGCAGTCGAGAAATACCTCTGCTGAACTGTCTTCAGGCCAGAACCCTTTCCGCTTGGGAGAAAGTTTCTTGGACTCCATCTTCGAGTTGCGTGAACTCGAGATCACAACCAGTCTCCCGCAGATCGGTGAGATCTGCCTCGGTAAAGTGCTGGTAACGCCCCTGTAGGTCCTCAGGAAACGGCAAATACTGGATTTCCGCTTTGCCGTGGACCACCATCAAAGCGTTCGCCACCTCATTGAAGCTTCGCGCCCGGCCTGATCCCGCATTAACCACCGCCTGATAGGTTTTCACGGGCTTGCCTGATTCGGGTGCGTATGGACCCGCCTGAGCGAAAAACATATTCAGTCGCGCCAAGTCGCGGACGAAGACAAAATCCCGCCGTTGCTCTCCGTTTCCGTATCCGCCCGAGCCTTCAAACAGCCGCAAGTTGCCTCTCTCTTTGATCTGTTCTGAGAAATGGTGGATTACGGATGCCATGCGGCCCTTATGCTCTTCGCGCGGACCGTAGACGTTAAAATACCTTAGACCGACGACCGTGATTGGCAGCGATTCCCGTGCGATCCGGTGGCGAACGTGCCGATCAAACGCCAACTTCGAGAAACCATATATATTCAGCGGCTTCTCATTCTCCAGCGTGGGCGCAAAATGGCTGGGGCCGCTTAGTCCGTATACTGCGGCCGTCGATGCATAGACCAGAGCTGCGCCCTCCTCAATGGCATATGCGAGGACTTCTTTGGAGCAACTAAAGTTGTTGTCCATCATGTAGACGCCATCATCCATCAGGGTGTCGACGCACGCGCCCTGGTGGAAAATCGCCTCAAGATCTGGAATCTGCAGTGCTTTCTCACTGAGTGCTCTGCGAAATTCCCTCTTATCCATGTAGTCGGCGAACCGAGCGCCATGCAAATTGAAGAGCTTGCGCGAATTAGAGAAGTTATCGACGATAAGAATGTCGGCAATGCCATGGAAGTTAAGCTCGTGTACCAGATTGCTGCCGATAAACCCCGCTCCGCCGGTAACGATGTACATGCCTTCTGCCCTCTACGAAAACTGTGATTTCGCCCACAGGGGTCGCGGCAAACATTTACTGATAACCGAATATAATCGGGCTACGTTTTGAGGCCGAGCCTTTTTCTCTGCACTCTGCGACTGCTCTGGATCGATGTGACTGGCACCACGTAAGGAGACTTGCTCTCGGACGCAACCAGGCCAGCCCCGTCGATGAGCTTCACCGGTTTCGAATTGAAGTCCTTCGGCCAGGCCTGCGAACCCTTTCACGTTGCTCTTGCTCGCTGCTCTGTTCGATTGATAAAAAATTCCGGGTCCAGATAGCAACGCACCTCCATCAATTGACGATACAGTCGATTAGTCGGCCACGCAAGCCTCGCCGACGTGCGCTTCGAAGTTGTTCGGGTCCGGAATCAAAAATACTTGACCTGTTGAGAGAGCCGCTCGCCAGCATTGTCGGTCGTCGCGATATGAACCTCCAGACCTCGTTCAACGAGGTATCGCGGCATGGTGCGAACCACGACGGTCGGTCCTCTGCGCGCGGATCCGATCGAGGGAATCACGTTAAGCAGCTTTATAGGGCCTTCAGGAGAGATGCTGAACTCAGGAACGGATCGCTTCCACAACCACCATCGATCCGAATTTCCCGAGGATTGCTTTTGCTAACCAGTCCGGGGTCACCCGCTCAAGCGCAATTTTGAGGCTGTTCCGTGGAATCGGATATAATTCGGCCTTTAGCCCCACTACAGTGATTTGCAAAGAGTGAAACTGTGGCGCGAGCAATGCCCGCAGTTCGAACTTTGAAAAAACGCGCGCGTAAAAGCCATCGGTCGCATTCACGTAAATTTGGTGAAGGGATTGGCGCAGGAGCTGCCCCAAGAGGACGCCTCGTATGAGCCCGCAATGGAGGTAATACACGAGACTGGGGCGATAATAAACCATCATCATGAGCCGCCCACCGGGTCTCAACACGCGGCTAATTTCGCTCACGCACTGTTCTGTAGAGCTACTGTGGTGAATGACTCCCCACGTCCAGACAACATCAAATGACCGATCCGGTAAGGTCAATTTCTCGGCATCTTGCTGCAAAACTCGCGCGTCGAGTTGCTTTAGCTCCAGCCGCCTACGCGTCGACTCCACTGCCAGCGCTGTCTGGTCGATCGCCGTTAGGCGGGCTCCATTCCGAAGCAACATTTCAGCATGCGTGCCCATTCCACAACCGATTTCGAGAACCTGCTTTCCGCTGACGAAATCGGTTTTCAAGAAGCGTCCGAAAGGCTGGCCATTCTGCCCGGAAGCATAATAGGCCGAGTCAAGAAAGCGACGGTCGATCTCGTCGTACCATTTCAATGTTCCGGGGTCGATCTGAAGAGTTTTTTCCCAATCGTAGGTCATTGGGTTCGACTCCCACCATTCCCGGTTTACCTGCTGCGGATCCGACGAGGCGACTGCCGGGCCACCAGCGCTCTTACCTGCTGTCATTTAATCTCTTCCTCCTTCGCACGACCCTACAAGCCTCCCAGGCGATTTGCGGCTTGCACATCGCGTTAGCTACGCGATGTCATATTCCCTTCGCCTGGGCAACTGGCGGAAGGTCGTGGCGGCTCAACTGGCACTCCACTGCAGCCAAGACTTCTTTTTCCTCGATCGCCTTTAGGCAGACGAGGTCACGATCGCAGATCTCTTTGAAACACGGACTGCATGGCGCGTCCCGGCGCAGCACGATGTGACCGTGCCCGCAAGGCCACCACCTTTCCGGAAAATCGCGGGCGCTGAAGACACTCACAGTCCGCGTGCCGACGGCAGCCGCAATGTGCATCGGACCCGTATCGTTTCCGACGTACAGAGAACAACGCTCCAACAAAGCGGCCATTTGCGCCAAATCCAGTTGGCCGCACAGCACCACGGGTTTTTCCCGCATCAGCTCGGCGACGCGTTCAACCGCGGGGAGCTCTGCCGCACTTCCGGTTAGGACCACACGAGTTCCCAACCGCCAAATTATGTCGTCCGCAACGTGGGCGTATCGTTCCAGAGGCCATTGGTTCGTTTGTCTCTTTGCTCCCACATGCATCACCACGAAAGGTTCGTTTTCGGGTACACCAGCCCTAAGCAATAAACCGGCAACTTGACGCCGGGGAACGTCGGAAATCGGCAGCAATACGTCTTCGTAAGACTCTAGTAAGAGTTGCGATGCCACGGAACGGTAAATTCGTAAGGATTCCCGTATTTGCGGTACATGCAGGGCTTCCTCCCGGAGGAACAGCGCCCGTTGCGAAACCTCGAAGCCCACAGCACAACGGCAGCCCGCAAGCCTAGCAAACGTCATGTTGCGCACTTCATCGCGCAGCCGGGATTGTTGGTTGGGCAGTTGAATGAACAGGTCGAACTTGCGCTTGCGAACCCGGCGGAGCAACCGCAAGCGGCCATTCCAACGCTGCACATCCGAGCTGAAATACACGAACAGATCATCGAACCACTTCCCCAGAGGAAGAATCTGCTCGGCGCCAGGCGCCCCTTTTTTTCCGGGAGATGTGAGCAGAGCTATGTGTGCATCCGGGAACCTCTTCCGAATTGCATTCAAAACCGGCAGGGTCACCAGAATGTCGCCGATGTTGCCGATGCGATACACCACAATTCGTCGAATCTCGTTTTCCCCGTGCTGCCGCGGCATACTCATGAAGAGAGCGCGCTGGAGCAGATACAAAAGGATTCGAGTGCTGCGGCGCGCGGCGCCAATCCAGGCGAGTTTAAATTGCGGCTTCCGGCTCACTGAATTACCTCTGCGATCTGCACATCGGAGTAGGAGCGCCTGCGCGATAATCGTGGTAGTCCCGACCTGCTCAACCGCGAGGCCCCAGCCAGATTGGCGAGGTTCGGAACGAAGCACGCGCCGATTGCGGAAATTCTTTAGGATCTCGACAGTGTCAGACTTGTTCGTGTACTTCTGTACATTTAGCAGGCTGTTCCAGGTTCAGCACTGCCATAAGTTCAGGCAGGAAGCGGTCGCGGCTATATATTCCTAAGCCCTGGCCAGGGCCAAGAAATCGGTGAACTTGTCCACCTGTTTCTCAAGATCGAAGTGTCGACTTATATGGTCGCGAGCCAGCCCACCCATTGCGATCCTGAGATCGCCATCATTACCAAGCTGAGCCATTGCACTGCCAAGTGCAGATGGATCCTGTTTCGGGATAAGGATGCCGGTTTCGCCGTCCACCACGATCTCGACAGCCCCACCGCTTCGCGTCGCAATTACCGGGATCCCTCGTTCGCCCGCCTCGGCGACAACAAGCCCAAACCCCTCGTCGTGTCGCGACGCCAATACCAAGACATCGATGCCTCCGTAAAATTCTGAGGCATGCGTGAGCCAGCCACAAAACCCAAGTAAGTCGGTCAATCCTAGGACATCTGCCTGACGCTTTAGCTCCGCTACGAAGTTCTCTTCACCCCTCCCACCTACGACAAAACGAAATCGGGCGTTTTCTCTTACTGCTTGCGCTGCAGCGAGAAGAAACTCGCGATGTCCCTTGTCCGCGTTTATCTGTCCGGTAATCCCGAAGATCACAACTTCATCCGGCCAGTTGAATTGCTCCCGAAACCGATTTGTTCTCCGCCGCGGCCAATCTAGTTGGCCAATCCTGACTCCGTTGTGAATCACGGCATCGCCGGGCTTAAGCCGTCCCAGCTTTGCCATCCGTTGACGTACATTCTCTGAAACGAATAGAAACCTTCCGATCGCCCGGCGCCAAATGAAAAAGCTGAACCTTTGAAATCCGATCGGAGGGGGTGGGTCGTGCATGTGACAAACGACACCCCGACGCAGCCAGAATAGTACAGGCGACAAAAGAATCACCTCATGATAATTTGCCAAGTAGATCACATCGGGGCGGAAAGAATGCCATTGCTGCAGAAGGTCTCGCCATGCGATCGGCAACTTTCGTAGGCATTCTAGCGTCATGCGAAGGTTTCGCGAATCCAAGTTTCGAGAAAACATACCGAGCCATGTCGCCGAGTGTGGAATGCCGAGGGCATCAAGCCGCCTGTCGAATTCGCCATCGGTCCAGCGACTGCCAAGAAAATGTGAACAGATGCGGGGTGGCAATTCTGCAAAGAACGACAGTGTCAGATCTTGGAGGCCGAAGCAAAAGCAGTTTGGCACGATAGCGAGTATCCTTAGCGATGGCCTCCGCATGGCGCTGTTTGCCGGTGTCTGCTCAATGCCGGCCACGGTTACCAAAGGCATAACCTCAACGGTGCACGACATTTACAAACTGCGCGCAAACTATACAACTGATCGCCGAGCCACATCTGCCAGACAATCTGGTGAACACGCAATCCGAAAGATCTGGGGATATTCCGCCAAACTCGTATCTACCGAGGAGGACCTGAATGCCGGCCTGCCAAAGTAGCGTTGACCTATCTTGTGGATTACCGTACTCCCGCGTCGGGTGTACCCCACAGCACCTCGATAGGATTCCAAAATTAGTCGCAGCACTTGAACAACGCCGTCCGGTTCCAATTGAAAGTGTGGATGCCTCTACAAAAGTTGGGTTGATGTCGCGAAATTAGATTTCGTGCGCCGCGTAACACTTCGAGTTCGCAGCCCTCGACGTCGATCTTAATCTGAATGAGGGGCATCGTTGACGTGCCGTCAGGGACACAGACTTTGAACCACTTCACGTTGTCTGCCATAACAAGCGACACGTCTCCGGTCCCCCTGTGTAGCCAACCCACTCGCCTGCTAGTGTTTTGTTTTACATCAACACCCAACTTGCGGACAAGTTGCAGATTTGTCTCTGCTGTGCACTAGAATCTCGGTTCACAAGTTTTGATGGATCTTAGTGGCTTTGGATTTCGGCATCGGCTTCGCGTGCGGCGAGTGGAATTCTAATTGAATAGATCCAAATTCACGGCGCGATTAGTCCAAGACCGTATATTGGACCGCAACTCCTTTCAATTGCAAATACGCATATTATAGGAATGAAATTTCAGTTAACTCGACAGCAGATTGGTCAACGAACCGTCGACCTGAAGCGAGAAAGACCGGAGGATGAAAAGGAACATACCACATCGACAGACTCACCTGATTCATTAAGGCAATCTAGGCCTCGCATCTCAATCAGTCGCCCTGTCTTGCCAACTTCATCGAAATGATCGTAGCCGAGCTCTTGCAGCATCATCAGCAATTCGGCCGGTCGATGTCCAAAATCCTTAGACCAGCGAGAACATAGTTCAACGGTTAAAACGGGCTTGAATCTCCTCAAACTCTTGAGAAATCCACCTATGACGAGCCGCTCTGCTCCCTCGACGTCGACTTTCACAAAATCTATTTGGCTCAATCGCTGACCTTCGACGTAATCGTCCAGCGCTACAACGTCGCACGGTTCGGTAAGCACTTCAGACGCGCCCAACCAGGAACCATCACTATGTTCGACCAGGGATGCTTGGCCATCGTCGCCCGCTGGTGTGTACAGCAGTGCCGACCCGCGCGAGTCGCCGACGGCACAGCAGTTCAAAATTATGTTGTCATGCACCGTACGAGCCATCAGCGAGGCTCGCAACATCTCACATGTTCTAGAGGACGGCTCAAACGCATGAACCTTACCCAAAGGGCCTACAAGATTAGAGAAATACGAAGTGAAAATGCCGCGGTTGGCGCCCACATCAAAAACAACATCACCTCGTTTTATTACATTTATGAATAAGAGCTTGAGAGGTGCCGGCGATCCGAACGAACGGATCCCGAGGGAGTACAGACGAGGCATCGCTGCGACTGACGCCTCAAGACGATATCTGAAATGCCGCGAAAGACTCATATGCCCCCGCAGTGCCAACCAAATCTCTTCCCTCATAGTCCAGTTGCGGTCAGAAATCTGGGCCACCAGTTCTCGGGCGCCGTTATGGCTACCAGTCTTGAACGAACTCGCTCTAGACTTAATAAGCCCAATTGCGCGGTCCGCCAAGCTGTCGAGCGCCAGCGTCCTTACCCTTATTTCGCCGTGCCCCGGCGGAACTACTTGCCCGTTTACTCCGCGCAGCAGTTGGGCAGACCCATCCCCGCGGCAGCTGCAGCCTCAAGAACAGTGACATTAGTAGATGATTTGCCTCAATATTTCTGCGAAGTTCAACAAGGTTCGCAGGCTCCGGCTCCTATGCAAATCACCTCACTCCCAGGGTCAACTTGGTTTGCCAACATCAAAGCAAAATAACCAATGTTTGCGCCAACATCGACAACCCCAAGTCCCGGCCGGACGAGGCGCCTGATAGTGCTCGCTCCTCTATAAAGCGCTCTCCCTATACAAGAGGCGTTGGGGATTTCCTCTCTTGATATTCACATATAGCGTTCTTCCGAAGAAGTCTCGTGACACCACATCCGGAGAAACATTTGAAAAGAGGTGGGACGCGATTCGCTGAGTGTTAGAGCGATAGAGAACACAACCGATTTGCGTCGCCCTAAGAATCCGTTAGCCAGTCTGGTCACAACAGCAAATTCCTTTCGGTATTGTATAGTCGCAAACTGGAACTACGTGGATTTCACGGACATATTTCGAATTAGCCGGCGAGCCGGTAAACCGGACAGCGATCCTAAAGTACATGACCGAAACCGCTAAAGGCTTGGGCGCACTCGCATCGCTGCCATTACTGTCGCCGGCAGAGGCTTGTCCCGCCGGTTTTTCGCCGGCCTTCGGAGGACTGGTAGAAATACGAGGATCGTCAGTAGCACGGTCTGAATAACGCCACCGAGGTACGCAGACATCTGCGCCTCAATTCCCAGAATTCCCGGCAGAAGAGCTACCCCGATCGCAAGGAACAAAGTGCTGGAATCTTTCGCTAGAAAGGAGCGCTCGTAAAAGCCTAGAATGATCCCGATTGCAAACATAATACAAATTACTCCGGGCCAACCGAAATTGATGTAGGCTTCCGCTAAACATCCAGCGCCAATATTGACGCCATTGACATCTCTGGCCTTTGATAATCCAAAAGCTAATTGATAATAACGATTGGCGTCATTAACGCTAGGTTTGTCGGGCCACACAAAACGCGGGATTAGCGCGGTGGCCATATAGGAGTAGGTCTGGCCGTCCTGGAAAGGGATTTGGCTGGGAGTTACAGCGAGCACATGCGAAACTTGGGGTAGCAGAGAAGTGCGCTCGAGGCTCTCGGACGAGAGTTGACCGGTGGAGTCGCTGCCTGTTGAGTGCAGGGCCTCTGACCACTTCGAAGCTGATGCGTTTAACCAAGACGTTGCTCGGTCTAGAACCCCGGCTGCTTCTCCATGCTCCCAGTACGAGTTCCGGAACTCCTTCTTGCCAACCTGAAGAAACAGCACTGCTACCACTGATACGGCCACCATGGTCAAAGGGATTTTTCTCCGTACCAGAAAGTACATCACGCCGCAGATGAAACCAACAACTACGACGGAACCCAACCAGCCTGAAGCGAGTCCAATTACAATCCTAACGGGGAAATAGACCCATAGCAGGGTGCGGTCAAGCATCGATCCCTTATCGGTCAGGCACTGTCGAAGAAGCAGCAGCAAAGCGACTGCAGGCACAGTCGAAATGAGAATCTCCATAATCTGCCGACCGGCTGCGCCTAGAATGCTATTAGCGCCAGGCACCAGACTGACCAGTGTGGTGGCCACCAGCACGAATCGGACGTAGTGCCAGCTAGTCTGCTTGTCGTCCAGTTCCAAATGTCGTGAGGGCGGCAGGGGAGTCACTCGCACTCTCATTCCCACTCCCATACACACAACGCCCACAAGGGCCAGCAATATCGCGCCATCGACGTTTTCTGTGTCGATGATGCGGCGCCTGAGCGAGTGCGTTCGCTCCAGCCAGAACATGCCAATGGCGAACCACCACCAGTAGACAAACCCCAGCATGGCAAAGACTGGTAGACCTCCCCGCTTCTGTTGGCGCCACGAGAGAAACGACACCCAAGGGAACAGTAACAGTAGGAATGCGTACAGCACTCCTACAGTTGTCACTGGACTCGCTCGCGTCACCCACAGGAATACAATCGTCCCCACGGGCGGTCCAAGCAAACACAATGGCGCTTCCGCCGAGACTCTAGAGTGCGAGCGCATATCTAGCTTGGCCCCTTCCCTCCTGCCGAGATAACGACTTCGGCAGGTACCGGCGCGTATGTCGGACTACCTTCCAAACCTGGTAAAGCGCGCCTCAAGCCGGAGTGCCGCGTGAAGTACCGTGCGAAGCGGTGAGAAGGGCGCTCAATGAGCCAATAGAAGGCAGTAGCGAGAAGTCCACAACATAGCATCGTCCAGAACCACGCGACGCCGGAAGGCATGGCCGCGTAGATAGGGAGCGTACGCGCGATCGCTCCACTACTGAAATGAGTCAGGTAAATCGAATAGGTCGCTTCCCCTAGCTTCTCAAATAAGGGTTTCCGACCGGCTTTATAGAATCGAATTTCACGCTCGATCCAGAGGGTGGAAAAAGCAGCGAACAAATTCAACGTCCAAGGGTAACCAATCCGCGCGTGAAAGCGCAAGATCAACGACAAACTGCTTAGCATCCAAGTGGCGCCGCGCCAAGCCCAAATTTGGTACACACTGACGGGGGAAGCGTAGAAGCTCTCAAGACGCTCCGCTAGTCTGCATCCCATGAGCCAGCACGGTAGGCCGAGGATCCAGTTCAAGCCCGCGCCATACGATGGGTAGGCAATTGCACGAGGATCCGTGAGCAGTGTAATGACTGATAGACCCCAGGACAACGCCATCAGGGATCGCCATCCAATTCGATCCCGCAAGAAGAGCAATGCAGGATATAGGAAGTAATAGATCTCCTCGCAAAGCAGGCTCCAAAGAACGGAGTCGCTGAACAGCCCGAACGGCACCTTAAGCGGCAGGGCCAGCCCTAGAGCCGCTATCATCGGGATCAGAGTACGGAAATAGCGTCGCGCGTAATAGAGTTTCCAGGATCGCACCACGAGCCCGGTGCGGTTCGGAAAATGGATGCAGAACCCGGAAATCACGAAAAAGACAATTACTGCCGCAGGACCGTTAAACGCGGTATTTACCAACGCTCGGAAGGCCCCCAGGATGTCCATTTGCTTGTGATCTCGGAGAATTGGGATGCTGAAGTGAGAGAGGACAACCCACATCGCCAAGACAAACCGAATGCTGGATATCGGCAATACGCGACCCACAGCATCGGCCCCAAGCGGGGCTACTTCACGCCACCTAGGCATCGAGAGGGTGGTTCCGGCAAAACGCAGCATCAAGGTTTGTGTCCGAAGAAGGAAAAGTGCCTACCGAAGCGTTTCGCGAGAAGACGAGTCCTGCCCGACTTAAATTCATATGTACGCCTCGCCGGATCGATTCTTGGAAGCAGGAGCCATTGACAATGAGAGCTGCGGCGCCTGTTCACGGTTTCGAATTCTTCAACTACCGACGCGTACGACGGAAATCTAAGGGGGTCACCACCGTCCGCACCCATTTGTTCATGCCACACGTTACATTCCGCGACAAAATCACGGCTCACAACCGGTGAATCCATGTTCATGCGGTAAGCTGCCGCCGAGCACCAGAAGCCGCAAACAGATCCCTGTAAGCACGACAGATAGATGAAACGCTCTCCGAAATTGGCGGCGGCACGGCCAGTTTTCCGCCTTCGTTGGCGACACGGACCAGCTTTGACGCCAGCTCGGGAATATTGGAGAACTGGAATGATCCGGCCTCCCCCGCCAACTCCTCCGCACAACCGCAAGCATCACTGACTAGGCACGGGAGGCCGCTCGCCAGAGCCTCATTGACCACGAGGCCCCAGGTTTCGCCGTGGCCGCTCGGCAGCACGAGGCAATCCGCGGCGACGTACGCCCGAGAGATTTCCGTCTGGTTCATGAATCCAGCAAAAGATGCAGGAGGCAGGGATGGTTGCTGAGGCGAGAATGCCAGCGGTGACTTAGCGTCAAACACCACGTTGCAGGAACGCCGAAGCTCGGAGCCAAGACCTCCGGATCCCGCGAATAACAAATGCAGGTTCGGCAGTAATCCCCGTTCGCTGAGCCAACGCGCAGCCGCCACTAGATCCATCGGATGCTTCTTCCCAACAAACTTGCCGCAAAAGAGCACGCAGAAAGACCCTTCCGGAATTCCCCACTGGCGCCGCAGTTCCGCGCGGTGCGGCCGTAGGGCTGCGGCCTGTTGGGCAAAGCGGCTGTTATCCACGGCGTAGGGTGCCGGATACAACTGCCGATCAGTCACACCGAACCTCTCATACAAGCGCCGGTTAGCCGCCCCGATATAAAAAAAACGGTCCACGCGCGTGAAGAGCCATCCCAATTGAGCACGTTTGAGAGGCCGCTTCCAGAGCGGTTGTGGAGCAAGGTCGTTGCTTTCGCCGCGCAGCCACATTTCAACTCCTGCCGCTTGTGCTTCCCTCACCGCCTGCCAGTAGGCCGCCACCTGCCACCCTTGAATCCAAAGTGCCAAGGCTCCGCTGGCTCGAAGCCGGCCGCGTAAACCTTCGCCCAATCGGCATTTCAGGAACGCCGCCGGCGTGGCCCCCTCCACTGCGCGAAGAAATCGATGCGGGTAGCCGGTCAGGGTATCGATATCCCATGAGAAGGTCTGGCCGAACTCCTGGTCCGCGCTCGGCTGAACCCCATGGCTGGTGAGATACCAGACTTCAAAGGGAACGCGCCCGTCCAGGGCCAATGCCTGCCACAGCGGCACCTGATACTGAATCGGATGAGTGGTCAAGATCGCGAGCATTAAGCTACTTGCTGAAGCAGGCTCATCCAGCGGTCCCCGTATGCGTCCCAAGAGTGCTGTTCGGCGCACAAGCGCGCCGCTTGAGCCATCCAAGCCAAGTCTTTGGGGGAGTCAACGAACCGCTTCATTACCTCTCGGAGTGCATCAACATCTCCAACTGGAACGAGGTAACCTTCTACGCCCGCGGTGATCAAGTCAGGTGCCGCCGTAGCATCGGAGGCAATAATAGGCATGCCGGCGGCCAATGCTTCCAACAGCACCAAACCAAACCCTTCGAAGTAACTTGGCAGCACCAATACATCGCACTGCCGAAGCAAAGCCGGGAGTTCGCGGTGAGGGACCTTACCAACAACTCGTAAGCCGCGTAGTTCCGGGATCGGGCGCGCATGCCGTTCACTATGTGGACCGGCGAGCCATAGCTCGGCGCCCGTCGCCTTCAGCGCGTGACCCCCTGCGGCAGGTGGTGAATGCAACGCCCCAGCGGAGTGTCAGGAGTATAGGCCAGCCCAGTCCAGAACCGGTGGAGGCATCCGTGCCTCTCAAGCTGCCGTGCGAGCTGAAAGGAATATTGAGTTCCAGGATGAACCAGAAGCACTTTTGTTTTCTCGGGCCGAACAACGGATGTGGATCGCTTCTGCCCGGCGTTTTTTGTATCCGTGCCGGCTGGGCTCTGCAGGGCCTGTTCGGCATTGCCTACCTGCCGGAGTATGTCCATCCAACGGTCGCCAAATTCATCCCAGGAATGGCGCTCGGCGCAGCGCCGAGCGGCTGCGGACATCGGGCCCAGATTCTCCGGCGAGTCCACGAACCGCTGCATCGGTTTTGGACAGGCTTCGCATACGGCTCAGGCATCCATGCCGCTGAAGCTGCCTGGCAAGATGGAAAGAATGTTGGGTTCCGGGATGGACTAAGAGCGCCTTCATCTACCTACCGCCCTCACTATCTGGACTGAAATCTCCAGCGTGACGTTACCCCCCAAGATCTACACCTAAGCCCGGGCCGAACATCGTCTGGTTCCCAACGCCTCTCCGCTTTATCTGATCCGCGGGGACGCCGCACAGAAGTTTATGACAAGAACAGACAGACATTAACCGGTCGTCGGAAGCCCTGTACATTTGCTGGCTACTGAATATCCGAACCGTCCCCGCCAACAGACCATTCTCTCTTTCGGATAGCGGATTCTCAATCCACACTTGTGTCTTGATTCTTAACGTGTCTCCCCACGACGCATTATTCAGATAGGCTATCTTTCGGCCAACGATTGACCTCTTATTGATGATGTCATCCGGCCATGGCCATCGCGCCCCCTTCAAGGCCTCCCTCTCGGCCAGATCGAAGAATACAGGGTAATTGGCGAAGTACAGCAAGCCGACACCATTTACGTCTCGATCCGGCTGGATTAGATACTCATAATCAACAGGGGCGCCGTGTAAAGGTAGACAGGTCGTTCCGGGAAGCTCGATGTAACCATTTGTCTCGGCCTGTTTCGCGATGGCCTGAGAGTCTGGTGCGACAGGCAGTTCACGAATGCCGTCAATGAGTCCGTCTTTCGGGCGTCCTTTCTTGAGCCATCCAGCCCCGTTAAATTGCATCGCGAATATGTTGGACATCCGCACCGCAGGTATTCCGAGCGCTTTCGCTTGGGCTAGTCCGTCAGGCGGTTGACCGATATGGTCTTGTTTTTCGGCTGGAATGAGGTAAGCGATCCCGTCCAGCATGGAGGACCCATAGCGTCCTACGGAATCGATGACGCGGAGCACATCGTTTTCACCGTAATAGGCCATCGGCTTGTCAAAGGGAAAAGATAATTCAACATAAAAGAATGTGGGATAGAGGCGATTGCTTGACGAGTCCGCCAACTCCCGGCTTGGCACACCAGAAAGCAACGCCACGTGACGCCAGCGGAGGTCGCCCAGGTACTTCAACAGGGCATTCTCTGAAAGCTGATTGATGCCGGTCAATGGCATGCCGATCTCAACAGACTCCATTAAGGAGTCGCGCGACAATCGAATATTTGCCCATTTTGTCGAAGAAGCGGCGGTTAGGTTCTTACGAAGCGAGGCGGACATGCCACGTTGAGGCGCACAAATGACTGTAAGGACGTCGTTGAGGCTTTGCATTCCGGCCCAGTCCTCGTCCGAGATGGAGACGCCGAAAGACTGTTCGCACTGCTCTCGTAGTATTAACAAAGAGAGCGAGTCAAGGCCGCATTGAGTGGCCCATGAATCCAGTTGCACGTCCGCCGCAGGCCGATGCGTGAGGGCAGCAACGATTTCGCGCAGCTGGTCACTCTCAGGCATCCTCTCCGCTCCATCCCGCCCTGGCCCCTTCACACAGCTTTCTAAACTCCCGACCATGCCTGGAGCCACTGAGGAATTCGCAAGATGCCGCGTAATGAGCCTGGCTGGATTCCCACCAAGTGTCGATCCGGATGGGAAACTCCGCGTAACCACCGATCCGGCGGCAACGACGCAGCGGTCTCCCAGCGTCACGTCCTTCAGAATCGCAACATTAGCTCCAATCCAGCATCCGTCGCCAAGCACGACCCTTCCCACATCCATAGAACATTCGCCAACCCACTTGCCGGATTCCATTGTGTGATTTGAATCGGTAATGAAGGTGCTTGGGCCTATCATATTGTGACTTCCAATACTGATCAGCCCAGATGCATCAATAATCACGTTTCGGTTGAAGTAATTCCGATCACCGATGCGAATTCGAATGCCGTCATAGTCAACGTCGTTGGGCCACAGCCAGGCGCCTTGCGTGAACGCGTTATAGGACCCAATTTCAATCTGAGAACACCGACGCACGCGCCCGCCGCCCTCGATTCGGTTGCGCAACCCGAGCTTCATTCCCAGCAGTCGATAGATTGCCAGCCTCAACCGGCTCGTCGCGCCACGGCTGGCCTTAAGAAAGACGTACTCCGCAAAGGTTCTCATTAAGTCGCGCGGGACCGGCGCAAGAATTCCACAAAGGTTTCGGTTCGCACTGGATTCCGACTCTGCCAAACTGCTAAGGCATGATGCAAGAACAAGTCGAAGCCCTCCACACACGGTCTCAGAAGGTGTCTGCGGACGGCGAATCGCAGATGGCTCATCATTTTCGCCGGCAAAATAGCAAGCATCAAAGGGAACGGGCAGCGGCGCAGGGCAAACACGAGGTCGTTGCAGACACCAGAGCGATGCTGGGCAGCCTGGTCTCTGGCTATCGCGGTCTTGTCGTGCCAGACATGTACACCAGGTAATTGGTGGATGTCCCAACGAGCGTCGAGCAATCGCAAGCATAGGTCCTTTTCTTCTGATCCATAGAGTCCAGGACTGGGCGCATAGAATCCGCACTCCCTTAGAGCCGAGATTCTCACCACGTGGCCACAACCAATGAACATCGATGTGGGCCGCGGTGCGGACCGGGCGGCAGGATTCGGGCGGTCCGGGCTGAGAATGTCGAAGGCCACACCCCCCACCCGAGGGTTGCCCTCCATGTACGCGATTGCCACCGCGACCTCATCGCGTTCCAGAAACCACGCGTCGTCATCGAGACTCAAATAATAGTCGGCTCTCGCGGTCCGCATGAGGTGGTTGCGAGCGTCAAGGTAGCCCCTTGACGATTCCCACTTTTGCCACTGCACCGCCGGAAAGTTGGATTGCAACGCCGATGTCTCGTCACGTGAGCCATCATCCAGCACCGCCACATCGAGATTTGAATAGCTCTGTGACAACGCTGACTGAATCGCTTTCGGTAGAATACAGGCGCGATTATGCGTTACTATGCCGACCAGGACAGCGGGCGTGACACATGAACCGGTCATCCTCAGCAGATCACCATGCGCCGGAACGCCGCGACTCTACCCCGGACAGCCGAAACCATGGATGCGCGGCCTGAACGGCTTCGAAGACTCGAAGCGACCGAGAATAGCTCAAAAAGGATCAATCTGAGGTAGTCCGAGAACCGATTACGCCCGAGGATCTTCGTCATCACATAATAGCGGTTGACCAACTGCATTTCCGCCAGCACCCGCGGGTCTGACTTGTCAGTACCGGGCTGGGAATCGTGGTAGATGCGAGCTGTCCGTGCATTTGCGAGCTTCCATTGCTTGCCTACGGTGAGCGACAGCGCCACATCCTCCATCAGTGAATAACCACGGAAGTGCGCCGGGAACGGCGGATCGGGCAACGCCTCGCGGCGATACAGGGTGCAAGTTGTGTTCAACCATTCCACCGGAACCACTTCGGGAAGTTCGACCCGGTCTTCGGGCAGGAGATTGACGGCGGGTCCGAGCACGCGTCCCGCATACGACGATTCCGCTCGGCCGGCCATGACGCGAAAGATGAAACGGCTGACCAAGCCCGGCGCTAGATATTGCTGGTTGGTAATCATTGCATTCACACCGCCGAGCCGAGGATCGGACTGCAAGGCGCTCCAGAGACGCGAAAAGCACTGTGGCTGGAACAAAATGTCATCGTCCATGAACCCAATTACCGGCTGCGAACATGCGTCAACACCTTGATTGCGTTGATCGGCGGCTCCCCGAACGTCGGCCACCTGCCATAACACTTTGGAAGCTAACCCCGCAATCGATTGATCCATACACAAAGCCCGCGTAGATGCGTCATCGGAAGCATCGATCACGATCAACTCGGCAGGGTGCGCCGATTGGTCAGCGAGGCTCTCCAATGCCCGCCGCAGCGCCAAAACGCGATTCCGGGTAGGGATGACAACCGCTATCGGAAGTAGTTCAACATGCACGGTCGTTAAGGCTTCACGGCTTCGAGCGCAACCGAGTCCTGATATCGGTCCTTGTTTTCTACGGCCTCGAAGATTGGATTGTCTCCATACGCGCAGGGTCGAATTTCATGGAAGCCGCTGTTACGAAGAACTTCTATGAGCGATTTCTGATCCCACATCCAACGATGCCGGCTATTTCCAAACAGCCCCCTCAAGAGCGAAGGGCTTACCTCTTCTCCGAGACCGCTCCAACGCATGAGACGGGACGCGGCATCGTCCGCAGTGTGCTCAAGGTAAACCGTGGCCAACCTCCGGAGATCGGGGGTTATAACTCGCAGAACGCCATTGGCTGAAAGCAGATCGAACATGTTGTGCAGCGCGTTCAGGCATCCCTGGTAAGTCAAGTGCTCGAGCGTGTGGCAGCAGAACACCGCCTGGCACGAGGAAGGCCGCAGATGGAGCCCTCGAACGATGTCTCCGTACCGCACATTCGCTGGGAACGGACGCGGAACCAATCGGCCAAATACCGGGATCGAAGCCAGCAAAACGGTGGGAGAAGCGTCAATATTGCACCAGGTTGTGGGAGCATTTCTTCCACACCCTACGTTGAGAAGAGTGTCGGGTTCCAAAACTTCAGCATGTACTCTTCTAAGTGACAATCCGCTTCGCGTTGGTGGCTCCCCGCAGCCCATCGAGCCGCTCGAAGTCTCAATCGGTCCAGCGAGTGTCAAGAAAAATGTGAATAGACGCCGATCGTGCAAAGAGAGCCAGTGCCGGATCTTAGAGGCCGAAGAAGAGGCGCTTGGCAGATAGCGAGTATCCTTAGCGATTCGCCTCCGCACGAAATGCGGGTCAATATCTGGCCGGAACGGGGCGAAAGTCGCGATCGCTGCCTGCTACATGTCATATGGAAAGAAGTGATGGATACAACCAAAACGTCGTTACGACCACAGGCGCGCTTGCCGACTCTTTTGCTTTGAGCAAAGCTTCACGCACTCAATTCTTTGGCGTTGAGCGGAGCTCGCAGGGAAATTCGAGCGGATGTTCGTCGATATGAGATTCTCGATGACAGCCGTTGCGAAGGTAACTCAACCGCCCAGTACAACAGATACGCTGCGAGGATTGAGGCGGAGACCGCAAGAATGAGAACTGTGATTTCCGTATACAACCCGCGAGCATAGCGTGCGCTTAAATTGACCACTCTGCCGCCGATCGGAACATGGACCAAGTACAAGGAGTAGCTGATCGTTCCCAGCCAGGTCAAGAGCCTGGAGCGTAGGTTGAGAAAGGTAATCGCAAGTGCTGTCACGAGCATAACAACGGCAGTCCCCAGCCCACTTTCAAACCACGTGACAGAAAAAGCTACGGCAAGGCCCGCGGCAAAGAGGTGGATCGAAAGAAGTCCTATCTTCCTTTGAAATGTTAGAATCCCGGCGACGAACAGCGGTAATGCCACAAAAATTAGGGATGGTTGGGCTATGAACAGCCCAGGAACAAGAAGAGTCGCTACCAGAGCAAAGCGGATCACCCGGCTGGACGCCACTAATAATGGAAAAATCAGCCCAGCGAGTAAATAATACTGGAACTCGATACCGAGGCTCCAGAAAACGGGGTTGATCCAGGGCTTTCCGATCAAACTATTTACGTACCCCAAATGATAAAGCAGTTGCGTAATTGTGTAATTAGGTGGGGCACCTCGAAACACCGGAGCAAGCGGAGCCAAATATGCTATAGCAAGAACGAGGCAGATATCCGCAATGTATGGCGGGTCTAACCTGATAATTCTCTTGGCAAGAAAACGGCCATACTGGCTGATCTCATATTGTGCCTTGTTCAAAGCGTAGGGAATTACGAAACCCGAAATTACAAAGAACATTGAAACACCCAACCAACCGTATGCGCCGGTCGACTTGAGGAGTCCTGGAGAAAGAAAGCCTGGATTGCCGTTAGTGAAGTGGAACCACGCAACGGAAAAAGATGCGAGTCCTCTCAGCACATCTACTGTAGCAACACGACCGGAAGAAGAGGCCATAAACAGTCGCGAATCTTAACGGGGAATACGAGACTCAAAATAGCGTTGGAATTCGGAATCGTTCACCCTTGCCGAAAAGCGAAACAAGCGTACTCTTTCGCCGCCTCCCCCGAAAGTCGGAACTTCGAAACTGGGTAGCAACACCGACGCGAATTACGACTGTTCGCGGTCTTCCCAGGAAAGAGAAAACACCAATCCGGCGCGCGAAGCATGTGGGTGAAGTGCCGGCCAAACGGACGGAACGCACGCCTCGAAAACGGGTCTATAGAACCTCTGCCACAACGGCTGCTCAGTCTTATGATTGATAGTTTTCCGGTATATCCATACCTCGCGCGATCAATTCCCTTTGCTCAGCGAGGCTAAGTCCCCTTTTCTCCTGTACCCTCCGTAGCATGGCCACTCACTGCCCGGAGGAACGGCCCTGGTCGTATAAAAATCATGCTGTGCGCCACGCCCTCTTGATGGTTTTGTGTGGAAGTGCAGATAGATGGATCTGACGCGTTTATCAATCACAGCGAAGAGAATCTCATGAAAAGTCAGCGCCCAGGGGGAGATGTTGCACCGACCCGTATACCGGAGCCCCTGGAGCATCCCCTCTAGCAATGCCGAAGAAGCTTCAAGTGTTCATTGTCCGAGTTGAGGGTCGGGCCCTATCGTTACTTTGGAATTGCAAACAGGACGTCATCAGCTTGCGGTTCTACCGGTCAGGCCGCGCATGAAGGCAGCAATTCGCTCGGCAGCGCTAAAGCCGAGCGTCTGGTAAATCAAACGATATCTGCCTCGTGCCGCAGGGGGGGCTGGGACGAAGCCGGGCTGCCGCCGCTCGATCGCGTTCACGATCTCCCTCGCTTCTGCTGGATTTTCGAGCCACGCGCCCCGTGCAATCTCGAATCGGGCTTGATTCAGAGCGTGAAGGCGGGGAGGCGTGAGTTCTCCGCACGACCTGAGAAACAGCTCCATACCCTCCTTAATCTCCAGTCGCCGGCGCCGTAACTCGGCGCGATTACGCTTGCTCACGGTTTCGTTAAGCGACCAATGACGGTACGCCGCATGACACTCCTCGAAATAGCAAAACTCCGCGCCAGCCTGCAGAAGCCGCAAATACAACTCGTGCTCCTGGCAGCAAGGCTGATCCGGCTTCCATCCACCAACATCAATCAGAGTCTGCCGGCGCCACAAAGGGCCGCCCGTTTGCGGCAACCACCACCGGGCCAGCAAAATCCAGGGATCGTGGGGTTCGGGAATAGGGCTGACCTCCTGCTCAATTTTTTTTTCAGACCAGTTGACCCAAAGCACCGGACTGTATACCACGTCGCAGGCCGGGTGTTCCTGAAGGAAGGTTACTTGACGCGCGATTTTGAGCGGTAGTAAGTAATCGTCGGCATCGAGATATTGCAGCCACTCGCCGCGGGCGAGTTGCAGTAACCGGTTCCTAGCCACGTTCCCGCCGCGATTGGGACCTGTTTCCCAGAGGATGCGAGCTCCGAAACTCTTGATGACTTCGAGGCTGCCATCCCGCGAGCCGTCATCCATCACGATGACTTCCTTCTCGGACCAAGTCTGTGCGAGGGCGCTCTCGATAGCCTGGGCTACCCAGCGTTCCGCGTTGTAGCAAGGAATAAGGATGGAGACGAACATCTTAGTTCTGATTTCCCCAAGGAAGCGGCTGAATGGGTGCGAACGTAGAGTTGATCTGCCTCCTAGCGCAAAACCGCTCAGGGTATTGAAGTGTTTCGACGAGTTGCACGATGTGGATGCCCAGTTCCGCTGAAAGACGGCATGGCCGATTCTCACGGACGGCTGCGGCCAGTTCCGCCGGACCGCGGCAGAAATCCACGGGTTTTGCATCGCTGACAAACTTTCCGCGCGGCTGGCCGACTAGAGGCAGCCGTTTGCGATAGCGCCACTCCTCCATGCCGCAATATGTACGAAACGATCTCGTCCACCGGTTCAGCCGGGACACGACGCCGCCCATGCGCCCGCGCAGCGGCACAGGCTGGAAATATGCCGGGCCGACGTCGTTTCGGAGGTCCGGTACTTCTAAAATGCCGTCATCGCCAATGATCGTGAGCGATTTGTTTTTTGGACCTACCAGGCCGCAAGTCACTCTGGCAACAATGTTTTCGGAATATTCGATGCAGCCGACGGTAAAATCGGGCGCCATTCTCTTGACCGCGATCCCCTTAACAGGAAGCTGGCACGAGGCGAAGGCAGTAACGCTCTTCGCCGGACCAAAGAACGCAGCAAGCCACGTCAACATATACCCCGCGTGCTCAAACGTGCAGCCGACTTCGAATTCGTCCTGGGCCGGCCACGGAACCCCCGCTTCGTTGCGCCACTGCCATGGCGCCAACTTGGGCAAGATCATTCCGTCATCAAAGCTGGCGTAGACAAGGCGCACACGGCCGATAATTCCTTCATGAAGCGCCTTCCATACCGTTTGGGCTGTCTCTGCCAGCACGCTGCAGGGCGCGCTCGCCAGGTAAACACTCCTGTCCCTTGCGAGCGCCGCCAAATCGCGCGCTGCTTCCATGTCCATCGCGAGCGGCTTTTCCGAGTAAACGTGTTTGCTTGCCTCTATGCACATCCGCGTCACTTCGTAGTGACTCCGCGGATTGGTCAGGTTAAGAATCATTTCCACCGAAGGATCTTCAAGTAAGTGCTCGAAGCTCGAGTATTTCTTGGTGGACCAACGTCGACCAAACGTTTCGAGGTTTCCTTCATTCCTGTCGTACGCCCCGACTAGTTCTAGCTCGGGATAATTCGCCAGAGTCTTTCCGTAAAAGTCGGAAACGTAACCACATCCGACCATGGCTATCTTCATACCTGGGATGTGGTACGCACTACTGACTCCACCCGCCGGCTGTCTTGTTCGTTTTCTTCCCCGTTGCGCTCGGAATGGACTCTCGCGGAAGGTTTCGCTTTCCCGATACAAGCCGCTGAGTATTGTTGAACCTTGCGAATCGCGGCAGCAATGTCTGACATATCGTCCTCGCTCCCGAGAAAGACGTTCTGCGGAATGTATATGAGTTCCTTCGTGGCCTCGTCGGCCACTGGTGTGGGCATCAGTCGAAAATACTCAGGCCGCTTCTCCATAAGCTGCTCAATCGCGAGCTGGCGGGCGATGGTGTACTTGTAGCCGCGGTAGATGGGTGCCCCCTCAGCACCGCATCGACGCAAGAAATCGTCCAGGGGGAGACCTCCGCAGTTCTCGAGTTTGTACCGCATGACGAACATGTGGACGCCATGTTTGCGAACACCGGGATGGGTCGCGAGTGGCTCCACGCAGCTTGTCTCTCGCAGCATTTCTTGCAATTTGAAGTAGTTTCTACGTCGCCTCCCCTGCTCTCGTTCTAAACGGCGAAAGCGCTCAATCAGCAGAGCAGCCTGATATTCGGTGATCCGGCAATTCCACCCGAGCTTAACGTGCTCCCAGCGCTCATTCCTTTCCAGCGAACGGCCGACGTTATGCAGAGAATAAGCCCGCTCGAACAGTTGTTCGTCGTTGGTTGTGAGAGCGCCCCCTTCCCCGCACGTAAGGTTCTTGTGCGACTGGAAGCTGAAACCCGCTGCGTCGCCGAGGGAACCCGATGGTCCTGTTTCCCATGCGGAGCCGTGGGCCTGTGCCGCGTCTTCAATCAGTTTCAACCCGTGACGGCGCGCAATATCGCGAAGTACTGTCATGTTGGCTGGCTGCCCAAAGAGATGAACTGGCATGATGGCGCGGGTCTTGCCGAGGATGATCGCTTCCTCAACACGCTGCGGATCAAGCAACAGTGTATCTGGCTCGACATCCACCAATACCAGGCCGAACCGACGATCGAGTGCCGCCGTGGCAGTCGCAATGAACGAAAGGTTTGGAATTATGACCTCTCCGCCGTAATCCAAACCGTCGTGATCCAGGGCTGCAGCCAGCGCAATCCTGAGAGCATCGGTGCCGTGTCCCAGGAGTAAGCCATAACGGCAGCCGCAATATTCCGCCCATTGCTGGGCGAACTGCTTGGCCAAAGGCTGCGGCGCCCCTTCCACACCGCTTACAAAAATACTTCGGAAAGCGGGCCTCACCCGGAACAGCCACTGGACGAAACTGCCCTCGTGATAGTCCGCCCACGGCCGCAAGCGAATGTCCCGGACCCGTTTTCCCCCATCGATGGCGAGCGTTCCGGTAAGCCGCGAAGACGCCCGTGGCAGGCGGCCAATGGTCTGTTGGGCGATCACCTTCACTACTCTCTTAAGGGACACGTTCATCGCTCGGGAACCGAAGAATTATTTCTTGATCATTTTAACGAACAGTCCGAACGGGGTGGGTTGCTGTGGCGCGAGATGTGGCAGATAGATCGCGCCACCGACCTTCAGGCTCCCGCGCTCAAACAGATGCCAAACCGAATTCTTCCCATTGTCGTGCTCAAGCCGCCCCTGTCGATAATCATTGACGCTCTCATCCAATGGTAGGGGCCGGGGCCTTCGCCACCGCCGCCCAAAAAAGTTCCTGAGGCCAATCTTAAAAGCCTCATCGGGCGGGCACATTTCCACTTGTTCCGATACATCCGCAACACTGGAAAAACGCTTCCGCCAAAATCCTTGGCGAAACAGAGTCACTACATCCGGAGGCGGAGCTGCGTCGAGCCACAATTGTCCCCTCAGCGAGCAACTGTCCGCATTCGGAGCATTGAAAAGCAACTGCCCGCCTGGTGTCAGCAGTCTTAACAGATCGCGCGTCAGGCCCAGGGGATCACTGACGCAGCCAATTGTACCAACGTGGTAGATGACATCATACGGTGCACCCTCCTCGATGGCCCTCGAATCTGCCGTAACGAAACGATCTCCGAATGCAGCCCTGGCTCCCGCGACGGCGTCTGGCGAAACATCGGCTCCCTTAATCTTCCAACCAGCAAGGATGAAGTAAGACGTGAGGCAACCACGTGCGCACCCAACCTCCAATAACCTGGCACTCCGTGGTTGCTGTTCCGCAGCTTCGATAACGAACTTGTATTTGGCGGTCTTAGACAACTCTCGTTTAAGGCCGGATAAATCGCCGCGATCAAACAGATCTTTGCATTTGTCAGCCAACTCACGATAAAGTCCGTAGACCGAACCAGGCTTCGAATGAAGCCAGTTATAGATTGATTGGTCATGTTTGGTGAAACGGCAACCACAGGCAAGGCAGTCGAAGATTTTCCAGGCAAAGCCTGAATAATATTCCGCTTCCCCGATCTCCCTTACTTCGCTAGCTGCACAGACCCGGCAATGCATGTAGGGTGTTGGAGCCTGCCTGATTGTTAGCGGTCGGAGATGTGGCTTTTTGAAAGAGATGGTTTGCAGCCGATTCGGTCTTGGTACCTTGCGTTGGGCCTCTAGAGACAAAGTGAAAACCAGCGTCCCCTAGAAGCGACAGAGTGCTGCGATTCTCGCTCTCCTGTCCAAGCACCAACTCCACAAGTACGGAGCGGAGCCGCGTGTCTTGAAGTGTCACTCGGGCACCCTCCAGGATCCGTGGTTCGAGCCCGTCCACGTCAACCTTCAAGTAGTTCGGAAAGGGTGGATGAAACTGTGCGATGAAATTGTCAATCGTAAATCCAATCATGCCGTGACTTGCTGTGGGCGTTTGTCCTTCCCAATATCGGGACATTTCGCCAGATCGACCGAACTGACTAATAGCGGCTCCCATCGAGGCTGATGCCATGTTCAGCATCCCCAGTTCGGACCGGTTGGAAAAAGCAATGCAATACGCAGTGGCCAGATCGCCCAACTGGTTCAGGTGGATGTTCCTCGAGAGGACATGAAAGTTCGCGGCTGACGGTTCAAACGCAAGGACGGAAACACGTTTTTGGATAGCTGCGTAAAGGGTGTACACACCGACGTTCGCACCGACGTCCCAAAACACCGTTCTCTTTTCGAAACCATCTATCCACTGGATGGTGTCCGCCTCCTTAGAGAGCACCGACGAGGCCCGCGCGATCAGAAGCGGAGACGGGGTGTAAAAACGGATCTGGTTACCTGGAATTTTGACTACACTGATGGCCTCTTCCGTGAGGTGATCCAGGAGATCAGTCCGCAGGTGCGGTCCGATCGCTTTCATGGGTAAAGAAGCGATCTGTTGCGCCGTCCGCGATATCAATCTTTTCAACTTGCGCATCTCGTCCTGTTAATCACTGGAATGCGCTGAGGGTTGGTCAATTGATGCTCCGGCCGAATCGAAAACTGGCGTAGCCTGCTCATATTGGAAGTCGTGATCGATGACAAAAAGACCCTCCTTTTCTGATGGAAGTCTTCCCGCACCGAAGTAGTCGCCGGCCTCGACATCAAACATCCCGGCATTCTTTACCCAATCAACGATGACGCTGTTTACGGTCGCGAAGACTGTCAAATGGTAGCGGCCGGGCAGCAGGCCAAGCCTTGGCACCAGAACCCGCACTACGCCTGCTCCAGGAGCTACTCCCTCGATATCTTTTCCCAAAAGGGCTGAATCCAGCAAAAGGATACGTTGTCCGAGTTCGTTATCGATCCCCAATGACACACTCAGTTTGAGTTCGCGGTCCGACTTGTTTTCCAATTCCAGAACGAGGACTGCCTCTGTTCCACATTGAAATGTGGGGAGATTGCGTCCTGCCCCGTCAGCTAACGAAACGGAGGTGAACCTCACAATGCCTGAACCCTCGCGGTCCGTGCGCTCGTCGAGAGGAATCACATGACCGCGCCTCATGCTTCTTAGGTAGTCGTGAATCACGCTGTGAGTGTTCCCCTGCGTCACCAACCTACCATTCGATAAGAGAACTGCAGAAGAGCACAAGCCTTCAACCGCGGCAATATTGTGACTTACGAATAGGACAGTGCGCCCGCCAGAACGAGCGGCAGATTCGATTTTCCCCAAACATTTCTTCTGAAACTCAGCATCGCCTACTGCCAGTACCTCATCGATCACCAAAATCTCCGGATCGAGGTGCGCTGCCACCGCAAAAGCTAGCCGAACATACATTCCACTGGAATAATGTTTCACGGGAGTGTCCAGGAATTTCTCGATTTCGGCAAAGGCTACGATCTCGTCGAACTTGCGAAGGATCTCGGCCTTTTTCATCCCTAGAATCGCACCGTTCAGAAAAATATTCTCCCGGCCAGTCAGCTCCGGATGAAATCCGGTCCCAACCTCGAGCAGTGATCCTACCCGGCCGTGGATCTCGGCGTGGCCTTCTGTAGGCGAAGTAATGCGCGAAAGAATCTTTAGCAGGGTGCTCTTCCCTGCGCCATTGCGGCCAATGATACCAATCACCTCACCCTGTTTCACTTCGAAGGAGACATCCCTCAGAGCCCATATTGTTTCCGGCTCGTTCCTGCGGGAATGGCGGTTATGCCAGCGAGAAGGCGCGGTGAGCACATTGGTCAGAGTGTCCCGCAGGGTGCGGTAGCGTTCCGGGGTCCCGATGCGGAACTGCTTGCTCAGGCCCTCAACCCGAATTGCGATGTCGCTTGTCACTGCTAGGCAACATCAGCGAATGTGGACTCCATCCGCCGGAAATACACTAGACCGCCAAACAAGAGAACCACTACTACCCCTATCGATACGGCGAGTAAAGGGCCCAGGCTCGTTGCCTTTCCCAGCAGAGCCCACCGAAATCCCTCGACCACGCCCGCCATGGGATTCAACCCAAACACTGTGCGCCATTTTCCTGGAATCAGGCTACTGGGATACGCAACCGGAGTTACGAACATCCAAAACTGGGTGAGGAATGGAATTGTGTAGCGAACGTCACGGAACTGAACGTTCAGCGCAGAGAGCCAGAGGCCGACGCACAATGCCGAGGCCACCGCCAGCAATATGAACAACGGGAGGATCGCGATCGCGGCTGTGGGGCGAATTCCGTAATATGTCATCAACCCAACCAGGGCGACAAAGGAGATCGCGAAATCTACCAGGCCCGCGAGAACAGACGCAACAGGGATGACCAGCCGTGGGAAGTAGACCTTCTTGATCAGATTCTGACTAACAACGAGACTGTTGGTCGACTCCGAGACGGAATACGCGAACAGCTGCCAAGGCACCAAGGCTGCTAACGCAAAAACCGGGTATGGAATGCCATCGGAGGGCACCTTCGCAAGCCGCCCGAAGAAGACGCTGAAAACCACCATCGTCAAGACTGGTTGCAGAATGGCCCACGCCGCTCCCAGCGCCGTCTGTTTGTAGCGGACTTTGATGTCGCGCCAAACCAGGAAGTAAAGCAACTCGCGGTACTCCCACAACTCCCCCAGTCGAAGTGAAACCCAGCCCGACGAAGGCTCGATCCGCAAGACCGGAAGTGCCTCTCTTATTTGCTCAACAGCGGTGACACTCGGCGGGGGCACACTTGTGGCCGTCATTTCAACGACTTCCAAGAATCAGTTGGACACCGACGAATTGATAGCATCCGATATTTCCGAGCAAAGGTGAATTTGATATCAGTTTGTTGGGTTATCTTGGAAAACACAAGAGCTTCGCATGCCCGTCGCCGGACGGCGGCGCCGGCCTTTCAATCGGGTGAAGAGTTCGGGCACGGTGCAGAACAGATGGAAACCGAGAATACATGTCGGTTCAGGGTCGCAAGTGGGCAAGCTACCGCCCTCTCGTGCACAATCCGTGGTTAGGAGAAGCACAAACACTACTGCGCAAGAACAGCGGGTGTCAACCCTGAGGGTCCCACGTGCACACGTCGACAGTGATTTGAACTAGAACGTCTGGGCACTGCAATCGCCTAAGAACAACGGCAGAACTGCATCTTTTTCGACGACGACCGAGACAGCGCGCTGAAGCAGTGTAATAGAAACCACCAAATGATATTCATCTTTAACCCGCACGAAAATGCCCTCGGCACCCATGAGTGGACCAGCCTGCAGCCGAATCCGTTGTCCCGATCTCAAGAAAGGCCACGGCTGAACTGGACGTCCTGACAGCGCAAGTGTTCGAATGGAAGCGATTTCAGTGTCATCCACTGGCTCGGGTCTATTTCCTGGCCCAACGACGCCTACAATTCCCGGAGTCATTAAAATCGGGAGACGCTTGTTAGAGTCGAAGAGGGAAAAGACGTATCCAGGAAACAAAGGCACGTCGATTTCGACAGTCCGGTCGACTCTCTTGCGTTTCGCTCGATAGCACGGCGAGAAAGCAGCGTATCCTTTGCCCCTAAGTCCACTTTCGACAACCTTTTCGCGGCGTGACCGGACATACAACGCGTACCAACGGCTCGTACGAACATCAGAATCGCGTCCGGGACGAGCGCCCACTCCCGCGGCCGCCCCAATATCGTCGGTAGGACAAGTTCTCTCCGCGCTCTCCACATCATCCTCCGATACCAAGATGTTACCCAACCGCTCGGCCCCGAATTCGGTGGCGTTCTAAACCGACCTGGCGGATCATTTTACCTCAGCTCAGCCGGTATTGCGGACTTGAAATGACGAGGGGGCCAAGTGGGAAGTCCGTCGGGGCACGCGTCGTCAGTAGACTCGATACTCGATCCGGCTCCGAACGCGGAAGGAGCAGCGAGGGAGTGCCGGAGTCGGCTCGGTCTGTGAATCTTGTGTCAAGGTCCCAGGATTTCGTGAAACCGAAGAGGACATCTTGAGATTTGTGCAGGTGACGGATGCGGCGGTTCCCTGAAAGTATCAAACTGGTGACGGAAAACCTGGAGGGAAATGTTAGAATCTGCTGATTCCTCGACGAAGATTGATTCAACGAGACCTCGAAAACGAGCGTGTGTCACTCTGAGGTTGACTGATGTCACTGCAGCCAAGAAGCAACGGTTCTGATGACCTAGAAGGTCTGGAACCGATCGACCTGTTAGGGGTTAAGAATCCTCAATCCGTACACTCGTATTTTGCCGAACAGCAAAACTCTATCCTCCACTACTGGCAAATTTTGAGTAAGCGGAAATGGGCGGTGCTAGCCACTTTTGCCATTGTTTTTGCTCTGTCAGTAATTGCAACCCTGAACGCAACTCGTTTGTACGAAGCGACGTCGAAAGTGGCCATCTTTCCGGAAAATCCGAACGTGTTGGGCTTCAAGGACATGGAGAATAGTTCTCCGGACTACGAATACGAAGCGACCCTGGAAACCCAGGTCGCCATTTTGCGCAGCGACGCTTTGGCCCTTAAGGTCATCGAGGCGATGCGCCTTTACCAGGACCCTCGATTCACCGCGGTCACGCAGGCTGTGCCCGAGTCCCCACTCCAGGCTTCGAATATGCAACCTGATCCGGCGCAAGCTGCTAGCTTGCTGGGCGCATTTCGCAGTGGCCTGACCGTCCACCTAATCCCGACTTCCCGCCTGATACAAGTTAGCTACACCCACCACGACCCCCGATTTGCGACCGAAATTACAAATACGCTGGTCAAAACGTTTATCGAGGAGAACTTCAGAACAAAATACGAATCGGTTACCCAGACTTCCGAATGGCTTTCGAGAGAATTGGCTGATCTGCAGCTGAAAGTACAGACGTCCGAGGAGAAGCTCGTCCGTTACCAGAAGGACCACAGTATTCTGGGCGTTGATGAGAAACAAAATATCGTAACTTCCAAATTGGATGAACTGAACAAGGAACTAACGGCAGCCCAGACGGATCGCATTGAAAAGGAGTCAGACTACAAACTCGCAATGGACGTTGACCCCGCCTCATTCACGAAAAGGAGTCCTGACGCGAAGGGTGGCGGTCTGCTCGACAAGTTGCGTGACAAAGAGGCTGATCTCAGTACGCAATACGCACAGGCCACAACCCAGTTCGGTTCGGGTTATCCGAAAGTTACTGAACTCAGCAATCAACTCAAGCAAGTCCGTGAAGCGATTGAGGCTGAAAAGACGAAGATGCGGGACCGAATCCGCGACGAGTATTCGGCCGCGGTACAGCGAGAGACTATGTTGATGACCGCATTCAACCAGCAGAAGCAGGAGGCCAACCAGCTCAACGAAAGCGCGATTGAGTACACGGTGCTCAAACGCGATGCGGAAACGAATCGGCAGCTGTACCAAGATCTTCTGCAGAAGCTGAAGGAAGCGGGGGTGAGCGCAGGTCTTCGCTCCAGCAATATCCGCATAGTCGATATCGCACGAACTCCAACTTACCCAATCACGCCTAACGTGCAGCGGAATCTTGTCCTCGGACTTCTCTTGGGTCTTAGCCTGGGAATCGGGCTCGCGCTGGTGCTTGAGAGTTTCGACACCACTGTCAGGAATATGGAAGAGCTCAGCGCGATTTCTACTCTGCCAGCACTGGGAACGATCCCGCTGCAACTAGCAAACAATGGCGCGCTCCGTAAACGGCTGGTGACGACATCACTCGATATCGAAAAGGCCGGATTGCGCGCACTCGTGACATATGAGCGTCCGAAGTCCGAGGCAGCAGAGGCGTACCGAGCGCTCCGGACGTCGATTCTTCTCTCCTCATTCGGCGCACCGCCGAAAGTGATTCTCGTCACTAGCGCGATGCCGCAAGAAGGAAAAACCACGATCAGCGCAAATTCAGCCCTAGTATTAGCGCAGCGTGGAAGCCGCGTTTTGCTCCTCGATGCGGACCTTCGGCGCCCTGGCCTAGAAAAGCTGTTTGGCTTAAGGCCTCATGGAGGCCTCAGCACGCTGATCGCTGGATCCGACAAGGTAGAGGATGTCGTACGCCCGGTCCCCGAAGTTCCAAACTTGTGGATCCTGGCAGCAGGCCCCATCCCACCACAGCCCGCCGAGTTACTCGGCTCAACCGTCATGAAGGATTACATTGCTCGGTGGCGTGACGAGTTCGACCACGTCATCATCGACACGCCTCCATGCTTGTCAGTGACTGACGCAGTGCTATTGTCTCCGGAGGCAGACCGAGTCATCCTTGTGGCTCGCGCCGGGCAGACCACAAAACCCGCCCTGCGGCGCGCTTGTGACCTCCTCCTGCAGGTCAACGCAAGGGTTATGGGTATTGTTCTGAACGCGTTCAATATTCATTCGGCCCACGGGTATTACTACTATGGCGGTCGATATTCCAACTACTACTACCATGAGGATTCGCCGGAAGATAAAACAACCGTGGCCAGCAAAGTTTCTTAACATAACTTTCGGAAATTGCCACGGAGCCGAGTCGCCTGCTCAGAACTTATCTTCGTCTCTTCTGGCATAGATTCAGATGCGGATTGATTTGCGATCCCGACTTCGGAGATTTTCTTTCGCAGCCGTCTGCTTCCTGGTCGTGGCGTTGTACTTGGAGTTCGCCCAGCGGGCGTACGTCGCGTGTCATTTGGCGGCGAGTCTCGATTCACCGAAGATCCAAAGGGCCATCCGACTCGAACCAGCGAACGCTGAATATCGTGAACTCCTCGGAAGAAAGCTTGCACTGTTCGGCTCAAGTCTTGATGAGGCTATTTCAGATTATCGGGCAGCAGTCCATTTGAATCCTTACGAGGCTCGCTACTGGTTGGATTTGGCCGGTGCCTACCAGGTTGCGGGCCGAATCAGCGAGCAGGCAGAAAGCGTCGAGCACGCTGTGGAGGCAGACCCAACGACACCGCAAATCGCTTGGGAGGCGGCTAATTTCTTCCTGGTTCAGGGTGATCGAGCTAAGGCGCTTCGTTATTTCCGGGTCGTGCTCGCGAACGACCCAGGAGAAGTCGGCTCGACTCTTCAGCTTTGCTGGCGCGCAACACGCGACGCGAACCAGATCCTTGACATGGGGCTACCGCCGAGACCCGACCTCTACTTGGCATTTCTGCGGCTACTGGTTTCCAAGCAGGAACTAGGTTCGGCAGAAGATGTCTGGAACCGTTTGATCGGACTGCAACAGCGGTTTGAAACTAAGCTTGCGTTTCCTTATTTTGAGCTCCTCATCGCCAAGCAAGAAGTCGCGGCAGCGAAAACGGCTTGGCAACAACTGCTCAAGGCTGACGGATCACTTCAGCCATATCAGCCTTCTCGTGAGAACCTGATCGTAAACGGTGGATTCGAAGAGAATTTGCTGAATGGCGGGTTTGACTGGTGGTACCGGTTGGGCGGACATGCTGCTCTTGCTATCGACACGAATGAGTTTCACAGCGGAACACGATCTCTTTCCGTCACCTTCGATGGGTATAGTGTCCCGGAAGTCGGACTTCTTCAGTTCATCCCGGTAAAACCGAACACCAGCTACGAGTTCAGTGCCCAATGCAAGACAGAAGCCATAGAGAGTGCCAGCGGCCCGCGCTTCTCAGTCGCCGACGCATACACAGGAGTTTCCTACGCCCTTACTGACGACACGCTAAACACCACGCCGTGGCGTCTGCAACAAGCGCGATTCCGAACTGGGCCGAACACGAATCTCTTGTTAGTGAAAATCATACGTGAGCCTGGGCCACCGCTCATTCGGGGCAAGCTTTGGATCGACGATGTCAGGCTCACGGAGACAAACAATGAGGGATTGGCACGTTGAAGATCTCATCGTTTGTGGTTGTTGACACGACATTGGATTTTGCGGATAGGGAACGGGTGCGTGAGCACGCCCCGCGGATCCTGTCGTCGGTGCTGGTTTTCGGCCTATTCGTTCTGCTGGGTTTTGGCGTGTTGGCATTCGGTGCAGTCGACGAGTGGTCGACCTTCATTTTCGAGGCCGGCGCTGGAGCACTACTTCTTGTCTGGGCGGGAAAGCAATTTATTTGCAGGCAGCTGAAGTTGTCAAACAATCCTCTTTACCCGCCAGCCTTATTGTTTTTCGTCCTTGTTCTCGCACAGATTGGCTTGCGCACTTCTGCCTATGGTTACGTCACCAAATATGAACTGCTTCAGTACGTCTCATATGGCATTGTCCTGCTAATTGCAGCGGAATGCGTACGCGACGAAGACACTCGGAAGAAATTTGCGTATGCAATGATTGTTTTCGGCGTACTCTACGCATTTTTTGCGCTGGCTCAACAACTGAGCCCCAACGGGAAAATCTTCTGGTTTCACACTCCACGGTTCCATGGCTCAATCTACGGCAGCTACGTGAACCGTGATCACTACGCTGGGCTGATGGAAATGCTAGTTCCGATTCCTATGGTAGTGAGTTTGGGCCATCTGTACAGAGGCGGAAAGCGAGCTCTGGTGGCTTTTTGCGTCGTATTGATGGCCAGCACGATCTTTCTATCTGGTTCGCGTGGTGGAATGATTGCTTTCGTTCTCGAAACCGTGCTTTTTGTGGCCCTGGCATTCGTGCGAAGGAGACATTTTCGTGTAGTAGCGCTAGGCTCGGTAGCGATATGCGTCTTGGTTCTCGGTTTCTTAGTTTTTCTCGGCAGATGGCAAGTTCTGGGCCGACTCGGGGACCTCGACCCCGGCATCCGTTTGAATATCACAAACGACTGCTTGAAAATGTTTTCCCACCGGCCTGTGTGGGGGTGGGGCCTGGGAACTTTCCCAATCGTCTACCCTGGTTACCGCAGCTTTTATACGAATCTGTTCGTAAATGAAGCGCATAACGATTATGCACAACTGCTAGTGGAGACAGGCTTGCTCGGTTTCGCGCTGATGGTGTGGTTCCTGATTTGTTTGTACCGGCGTGGATTGCCAACCTCTCGCCGTTGGGAATTCAAATGGGACGCAGCCCTCTCTCTCGCCGCTTTGCTTGGGTGCACTGGGATCCTGGTCCACAGCTTCGTGGATTTCAACCTCCAGATCCCGGCAAATGCCGCCTTCTTCTATGTACTTTGTGCACTAGCTGCTTCTGATCTCTCACCTGTGCCATCTCGCTCCGGGCAGACTCGGCCTGAGGGAGGGAGGAAATTTCGAACCCATCTGGCCGCAACGGAAGCCGCTGACTCGTAGACAAATCGGGAATAAAGATCCACTCACCAAATATTTTGAGAACCGGCGCCGAAGTTTTGTTGTATCGACGCGTTTTCCCTGTGAGAATTTCGAGAAAAATACGTGAACCTGGTGTGCTAGTCTGGACCAAAATTACGTTGCTACAATCGGAATCGGTCAGGAGGATCAATGTCTCTCAAACAGCTGATCGTTGGAGTGTTGATGGCTGTCTGCACCATCGTGACGTATGCTCCCGCACAGAAGAACGAACTGTCGGGACTCTTGGGACGTACTTTCATCAGCGATCAAGGTATTAGGGGAGGCACTTTCTTCGACAACAACATACACTTCGGCAACGGCCTTACCTTCGAAGTGAACTATGCACGTCACGTGATAGGACTACGTCTTGCGTCCGTCTCCCTAGAAGTTCCTGTGGTGGTCAACTGGGACGAAGATTTGGCCTCCGATGCCAGTCAGGTACCCAAGAATTTTAGGTCTTATTTCGTGACCCCCGCGGCTCGATTAAACGTTTTCCCCGATACGGCCGTTTCTCCGTGGGTTAGCATTGGCGGCGGATTCGGCCGTTTCGATGAAAGCTCCGTTCAAATTTCTGGTGTAACGAGCAAGACGGGAACTACAACCGGCGCGTTACAGGTTGGTCTAGGGCTGGATGTAAAGGTCTTCCATAGTTTTGCCTTGCGGGGAGAAGTACGCGACTTCTGGTCGGGCGTACCCCAATTGAATGTCGACACAGGCAAAAGCCGGCAGCACAACATTTTTGTCGCCGGTGGGGTAGTCTGGCACTTCTAAGTGGGATTTCTAAGGGCCAACGCATACGAGACCGGGCGCTGGGGATTAGTCTCAGCCCTGACTCTGTGCATCGGAATCGAAGCAGTGATTGTACTGCGGGACATTTGTGGCATCGACGGTGAGAAGGCAATCGAGGTCTGCCGCTGGGTGGCGCGAGCATTGCTGAAAGAGTCCGCTTCTAGAATGTCCTGAAAATTCTTGAAGAATTTTGAGAGCCGCATGGAACAGCCTCAGACGTATATCTACGAAAGGAGGGTATGGTAGGAGGGGAGAATCGCGGTAAGGGGAACACTGTTACGTAGGGCGGGTAAGCATCGATGTCGCTCGTCCTTCTAACTCCGCTTGACAGGCATTGATGGCGCGAAAATCGTGAGCGACGTACATTTGCTGAATCCATCGATAATCTCGGAATATCCGGTCACGCAGAGAGTACCAATGGTCAATCTTGACCGTTTGGTTTTTCGCGTTGAATTCCTCAATCGCGAGGCGCTCGCCAGCGAAACGATGACTTTCCGGCAGCATAATGTCATCAAAGTAGAGGAAAACGCGACGCAGCATCTGGTAGCCGGGAAGGCAGAAGACTTGGAGAGCTTGCTTCGTGGAGGAATAAAGATCAATATCCATTGCCACAAATCCCACAGGCCAACGTTGCCCCTTGACAAATTGTGGCACGGTGTCACGCACATCGCCGATTATGAGCTCGGTCCTGGGTAGCAGTCGGGCACGGAGCCATTCCTCATCCATAGGGTAATCGCCTGCATGCCATTTGTCCGGGTGCTCACGGTAGTCTCCATCGGTTGCAGGCAAACCGATGCCGGTGTCGAACCCAATCACTTTGAGGCCAACCCCGGTTTCTTGCTCCACCATTTGCGCGTAAGCCTGCATGAGCAGCAAACCCTTGCCCTGAGCCACGCCAAACTCAATGAGGTAGATCGAATCGACGCCACTCGATTTGGCAAGCTCCGCGGCGGCGAGAATGCCGCATAGATAATGAGGTCGGTCTACGGCGTCCCACCGTTCGAGAGAGCGGACACCGACAGGCAGGCGCTTGACAAGAGCTCGAACAAACAACCGAAACGGCTGTTCCTCAAGAATCCTACGCAGGAAACTCATGCGTTGGGCTCACCTTCTAGGACAAAAATTTGACATAGACAGCCCATTTTCAGGCTGATCGCTAGCTACGACGCCAGGACTATCGAGTTTTCTTGACGGCCAAATAGGTCTTAAACGGGAGAGTCTGAAATTTCCCGATTGGGAGTCAGGCTCACGCGGCTCTGGCAAGTCCTGTGCCTGATCGACCAGCAGCTTCAGGGCAGCGTTCTTGGAAACGACAGCAGTGATTCCTGCTGAGGATGCTGCCTGCTCAGAGTCTTCACTGCCGTAGAGCGTAAACAGGAAGATCGGAACGGTCGGCAGCATGCGCTTAAGCTCGGGGGCTGCTTGTAGTCCATTCATGATTGGCATTGACAGGTCCATAACGATCAAATTGGGCGCACTGAAGTAAGTATCGAAGCTACGGTTCTCTTTAATCAGGAAAACGATGTGCTCAATCTTGGATTGACCGGCAGCGTCTGCCGCGGGCCGCAACGGCGTTCGCCGCGCTTCCTGTGACACTTCGCGGTTGTGGATCGCCAGTTCCCTTATCCCTTCAGAGCCTTATTCCACATCGGGCTATTAGGTAGCGTATGGCAACGATAGACTGCCGAACTGCAAAACTATGCACGAGCCAGAAAAGGTAGCTCGTCGAAAACAGAATGCAAAAGAATTTGCCGCATATTCGCTGGCTGGACGGGGAGAGCTTCTCCTCCGCTGGCACCCGTGCCTGAGACACCCGGTTCGTAGGTCTCTTTCTGATCCGGAACCAAAAGGAATCTAGCACGGCAGCGGCAACTCCAAAGACGTTCACGCGCTCGTGGATGGAATGGGTTGGGCGCAACATAAGTCTTAATGACTTAAGAGTTATTTGTCAAGTCCAAAGCCGGGAAGCCGAAAGCATATAGATAGGCTCCCAACTCTTTAGGAAGTCGGGGGCGTAGGTCTCAATTTTGCCGCGGTGCTCGTCTTAGTCCGATGGCGGGACGCTTACTGGTGGAGTATGAGCTGTTGTTTCAATTGTATTCGGTTGCCTCGTTGGCTTTCGACTGCCGGCATTAGGTCGGCTTTAGGGGATGCTCAATCCTCTGCAATAGACCGTTCGAACGGTTATCAGGGGAATGGTCTGCGGGGGCCGGGATCGCGGTCAGGTCGGTCGCTCTGCGATCCTGCTTGTCCCGGCGCGAGCGAAACTCCAACCCTGATTGCAGTGTTCGCAACGTCTCCCCAACTTGGTGCCGCAGATCGACCAGTGGGTAAAGGAAGATTGATTTCCGACATCGGATCCGAGCCGCGAGATTCTGTCTGGTCGTCCACATTTGGCGTGGACGCCGACCGTGCCCCGTCATTGCCTGACATTGATGAATCTGCGAGCACCGGCATAGGGGGAGCATTCGTATCTGCAAAAAGGCGCAACAACTGATTTGGGGCTGCCTCCTCAGTTCCCGCCTCCGCTGGCTGCGCTGGTAGTGCTCTCTGCGTTCGTTTCCGAAAGCCTTTGTCGACTACACGGACGTGAGCCGACGGGCGTCGCTCCGCGGCATGCCGACTCACGAGTGCATGCGGAACCGACCGGTACAGGGTCAGTCCTACGCCAGGCAAAAAAAACACAACTAGCACGACCAGAAGGGTGACAACGCCGGTTCGGCAAACCAGTTGAAATAAAGACCGCGGAGACGGCTCACGCAACAGGGCACGCACTCGAGTAGCGAGCAAAGACGCAGAGGAGGAGGAGAATCCAATTCCTTTTACCGACCTGGCCTCGGCCAACAACCGCCACCTTGCCATGTTTGTAAGACATTCAGCGTACCGTAGCCGGCCTTCCGTACGCCCCGCCACCACTTTCTGATCGCAAGCCAATTCCATTTCTCGGCGCAACTGTCGATGGGCAAGCCACACTGCCGGATGGAAGCAAACCAGTCGACACGCGATTGCCGCTAGCCGGTCCCACAGGTAATCGTGATCCCTGACATGAATGAGTTCGTGCCGCAGAATATCGACGAGCTCAGTGCCAGTGACGCGAGGAAGTATTTCCGCTGGCAAGAAGACGTGAGGTCGATACCAGCCCGCCGTACCCGGAGAACGCAACTGTTTGGTTAGGATCAGTTTGCAGCCACCAACATTCATCTCTCGGCGAAGTCTCTGAAACACCAGATCCAGTTCCGGCGAGGGCAGCCGCCCGCTCCGCCGGAGGGCCTCAAGTCGTAACCGCCTCACGAACATTTGGACCAGGGAAAGCGCCAATACCACAAGGTAAAATCGGACGGTCCATACCCACAACAACCCCACTGGATGCGCCCATGCCCCCGTCACTGGCAGCGACCAACGTAGCGCGGAACTACCCCCGACAGGGGCAGAAATCGCCGATCCGACCGCTGGATCTTGTACAGGTGCTGACAAAAGCAGCCAGCTGGCAACCGTTAAGAAGAGAAAACAGCGCCATAGACGTAAACGAACCGCGGGCCTTTGAATCAAGGCACAGACGGTCCAAGTCCCCAGATAGGCCAAGGCGATTTGGACGAAATACGTCATCCACGTGCTCTCAGCAGACAACGAACTATTGAATGTCATGGATTACCCTTACGTCCCGGATTTCTACGCTGACGAGGTGACTTCATGGCCTGACGACGGTGACGAATCAGCTCGCCGAGTTCCTTCAACTCGGCCGCTTCGATGTGTTCGTCATCAAGCAGATTCAATAGGAGTTCGCTTCGTGAGCCCTCAAAATGGCGCTGTAGCAACGAGCGTACGGAGAGCCGATTCACTTCATCCTGCCGAACTCGTGGCCTATATACAAAGGCCCGACCGAGCAAGCGATGACTCACGATTTTCTTGTTCTCCATGATTCGTAGGAGACTCTGGACCGTCTTGTAGTTTGGTGAAGGATTCTCGTCGGAGGCTTGCAAGACGTCTTCGATTGTGCCTTCCCCCAAGCGCCACAAGATTTTGAGGAGCCCGAGCTCTCCAGAGGTTGGCACCGGGGCCTGTCGGCCAGATTTCGCCATCCGGAGATTCTGCGGTCAGCCCACCCACAAGTCAAGCACCGGATTCCTCACGCCCGTCTGCGCGTAGATTAGCTAACGCGTGCCTAATGCTATCGACCGTGTTTGCTGATACTTGATGTAAACAGGCCGTGAGCAATCCGCGCGAAACCGCATACAGCGCTGCCAAAACCGCCATGGTCGGACTTACGCGTAGCCTCGCTCTCGAGGTCGCGCGCCGGACCCTCAGGAAGAAATTCAGCTCGGGCTTTCGCGCGATGTCCAACCGAGTCCTGGTTTCTCTTGACACTTGCTCTTAAAGGGTAAAGACTTTGTAGGAATTGTGGGTTTGCAGGATTGCGCGGTGAGGTTCCGGTCCTGGTCAACCGAGATCTCGAGAATTTTTCAAATCATGGCCACTTCGAGGTCCAACATCCCTGTGCCTACGCCGGGTGAATTTCGCCTACTCGAAAGCCTTTGGCGGTTGAAGGAGGCCACCATTGATGATCTGCTCGTTGACTCGAAGGAAGATCCGCCTCCCAACTACAAGACTGTCCAAACCCTCTTGCGAAGGATGGAAAATAAGAAATTGATAAGTCACCACATCCGAGGCCGGGCCTTCGTGTTTCAGCCCCGGGTAAGACGCGAGCAGATACATCGTCTTTCGATACGTTCTTTCTTGGACCGCTATTTCCAAGGATCGCGAACGGAACTCTTGCAGAACCTGTTGCAGGACGAACGAATCGCGGCCGCGGAGTTGGAGGAACAGGAGACTCTGATCCGCAGCCGGCGTGAGGCTAGAAGTAAGAATCAGCCTCAACCCAAGTCTGGACAGAAGTGAGGTTATTGGTATGTTGTCGGGCGGCCCTTTGGGTATTGTGAGTGCGTTTCTTACCTATTTTTTTCAAATCACCCTCGCCTATCTCGCTGTCTTACTCGCTTGCGCTCTAATCCGAACTCCGCGCATTCGTTTACGTGCTTGGGCGGCTGTGTTGGTGTTTACGGTTGTGCGATGGCTGATGTTATGCGCCAACACAACCACCCCGGCGGCACCGGCTGCCTTCGCCGGTCATGTGCGGAATGTCCCCGCACTCGACTGGTCGTGGCCTGTGATGGAGCCTTGGGCGCCTTTTCTAGCAATTGTTGCGATATGGGGGGCGCGACTCTACGTCGCCGCTCTGGCAATCGTTCTGTTGCGATTGCTCTGGACTTGGCTTCGACTTCAGATCTTGCTGCGCAGTGGTGACGGTCCTTCTCCGGCGCTGCATGCTGTCTTTGAAGATCTTTGCCGGCAGACGAAGGTTCGACGTTGCCGCATCAGTCTCATTGCCGATTTGCCATCGCCTGCGACGGCTGGTTGGTGGCGTCCGCACGTTCTGCTCCCCACGGACCTCGTCTCGCAACTAAGTCCTACTGAGCTTGGCCATGTTTTACGCCACGAGCTCACACATGTAAAACGTCGCGACTACCTCTGGGATCTTTTGGCGAGCTTCGCGTGTCGGCTAGTCTTCTTTCACCCCGCTGCATGGCTTGCCTACCGAAAACTACGATGGGAGCGCGAATTATATTGCGATCAGGCGGTGGTCCACGATAGTCAAGAAGTACGTTTGCAGTACGCCGAGTGCCTTGTCAAGCTTGCTCGAGGGTTGTATGTGTCGCAAACACGCTCTCCGGAAGGAATCGGTCTTGCTGCGTCGCCGTCGCTGTTGACGATCCGAGTGCGCGCTCTGCTCAGTGAGCCCCCGCATCCTTCGGTCTTCGCCAGGCTAAGCCGCGCTTGCTTGACCTCAGCCGTAGTCTTGCTCTCTGTTTGCCTTTTGCCTGCCGTGGGACTGACCCTCTACTGGTCTGCTCCCCGGCCCTCGCGATCAAGTCGGTTGAGGAATGCATCGCCCGTGAGGCGAACTCTCCAAGCTCACAAGGCCTCACAGCCCCACGCGGTGCGCTCAGTTCCGGAAAGCATTACAGCGCAGCCCGAAATCGCGAACCCCGAAACTGTATCGAACATTTTGACGGGCCTGAGCGAAAAGCCTCTGCCCAGCTTAGCGACTTCCTCGGCGACGGAACCCGGCACTGTGAACCCCAAGGATTCCACGAGGGCCGGCGGCACGTCGACCCGAGCTTGGGACGAGTCTCCAATGCCTCTTGCTACCGCCCCGAACTGGCACAAACTCGCCATTGACGCAATCACTAGGGGAGTTGCGGCGATTGGGCAAGCGGGCGGTGGCGGCGATCCGAGAGACGGCCAGTCAGACCAGCAGGGAAACCACTAGTCCAGCACGTTCTTTTCTGTCGCCTTCGAAGGCGTGCGCTGCTCGCCTCTCACAACAGCCAGCGAAGCCGGCAATGGGTCGATGTCGGCATGAAGCCCGCGCTGTGTGGAAACTCTCCAAGCTCGCATTCTCGTCTGGTGGTTGGTTTGAAAACCTTTTTCGCCGGGGCACCAGAGTTTTTGCTTGACAATAACTCTTAAACGAGTAAGACTTCGAAGTAATCAAGTCTTACTTGTGTAAGACTTGCCCGCCATTCGTCAACAACAATCAAAAAATGGAGGTTTACCATGACTCGAATCGTGCTAGCTGCAATGTTCTCGCTTGCTCTGCTGGTTGGAGGGGTGAAACTGCAGTCCACTCACCAACTCACGGCCAAAGCGCATCACCACTCTGCCGCGTCGGCCCCGGCTGATGACGAGGGCGGCGGTGGCGGTGTTGATCCGGACACCGTCGAACAAGGCCCTGACGGCGACGGCAACGTTGAAGGATAGTTAACCAACCTCGAGCGTCGCTCATTCGTCCCCGCCACTCGCGAGGAGCGACGTTCGACCTTTTTCCTGTTGATTGTAGCTGTAAGCGCGTCTGCCGGGGCCGTCCTCGAGCCTGCTCGATGCCCGTCGTGACCTCTTCTTGAGAAGCAGAAATGGTTTTGTTTTCCCGACCCACCGCAACGTTGTTTCTGGTATGCGCTGTGCCTATTTTCTGTTTGGCACAAAGCGCCACGACTCTCAGTGCTACCGTCGAAGATCAGAGTGCTGCCGTAATTTCATCCGCCAAAGCGACCTTGCTGAATAAGAACAGTGGGGAATCCCACCAGGCGGCCACCGACGAGGAGGGGCGCTTCCTCTTCAAGAACGTGGCCAGTGGAGAGTATCTGCTCACTGTCGAGAGTGCAGGCTTCGAGAACTACAAGACTATGGTCACAGTGAAGGGTCCTGCCCTCAAATTAAAGATCACAATGAAGATTGCCGCCGCCGATCAGGTCACCGTTCGCAGCACTCCGTCCGATCGCATCTCCCCAGAGTCCAATTCCGACGCGCTGAAGATCAACGACAATTTCCTCCACGCCCTTCCGGCCGAAAGTCAGAATCTGTCACCATTGCTCTCCCGATTACTGTCCCCAGCGACATCAGGCCCCTCAGGAC